>Ga0208327_1000038_pt1 | contig 36912 bp, 37 predicted proteins | sample LakMenEpi26Jun08_FD_150733 | JGI IMG/M metagenome (GOLD analysis project Ga0208327, IMG submission 150733) | Freshwater microbial communities from Lake Mendota, WI - 26JUN2008 deep hole epilimnion (SPAdes) | ecosystem: Environmental > Aquatic > Freshwater > Lake > Epilimnion/Euphotic zone ...
TCCACACCATATTGATTGATCCCGCCACTGGCCTTCAACCCCATCATGGGCGCAGCGTTGCCAAGGCACTTGGCCTGACCGGCGACTTGGCCAAGCAGGCGCAGACTGTGCTTGCCGGTCTCTACAGCGCGTTCATCGGCACCGATGCCGAACAGATCGAAATCAACCCGCTGGCGGTGTGCGAAGGCAAGAATGGCGACGCGCTTCTTGTGCTTGATGCCAAGGTCAGCTTTGACGGTAATGCGATGTTCCGTCACAAGGACCTCGCCGAACTGCGCGATTTGACCGAAGAAGACCCCGCAGAGGTTGAGGCATCGGAATATGATCTGGCCTACATTAAACTCGACGGCAATATCGGCTGCATGGTCAATGGCGCTGGCCTTGCCATGGCAACGATGGACATTATCAAGCTGAATGGCGAATTTCCAGCCAACTTCCTCGACGTAGGTGGTGGCGCATCGAAGGAAAAAGTAACCGCCGCGTTCAAGATCATCCTGAAGGACCCTGCCGTAAAGGGCATTCTCGTGAATATCTTCGGTGGTATCATGAAATGCGACATCATCGCCGATGGTATTGTTGCTGCGGCCAAGGAAGTGAACCTGTCGGTGCCGCTCGTGGTGCGTCTTGAAGGGACCAATGTGCAGCAGGGCAAGGACATCTTGGCCAATAGCGGCCTGCCCATCGTATCGGCTAACGACCTTGGCGATGCGGCGGAGAAAATTGTCGCGGAAGTCCGCAAAGCGGCGTGAAACTTACCTCTGACGGTTCCTGCAAGACACAAGAATCGTTAGCATGTTAAACGCTTGGCATGATGCGTAGATCAGAAGCTTGACGTTCACGTAAACGTTAAGCATAGGCGCAACAGATTAAGCAGGCATCCAATTGCCTTATTGAGTCGGTATGGAAGGATGAGCACATGAAGATCATCGTCCCCGTTAAGCGGGTCATCGATTATAACGTAAAACCGCGGGTTAAACCCGATGGTTCGGGTGTTGATTTGGCAAATGTCAAAATGAGCATGAACCCGTTTGACGAAATCGCAATCGAAGAAGCGTTGCGTTTGCGGGAAAAGGGCGTTGCGACGGAAGTGATCGCGGTGTCGATTGGACCGGACAAGGCGCAAGAAACACTGCGGACTGCACTCGCCATGGGCGCTGATCGTGCGATCCTCGTTGTCGCTGAAGATGTCGAGCCTTTGGCGGTCGCCAAGATCCTCGCCAAGATCATGGACGAAGAACAGCCCGGCCTTGTCATTCTTGGCAAGCAAGCGATTGACGATGATAGCAACCAGACCGGGCAGATGCTCGCTGCGTTGACGGGTCGTCCGCAAGGCACCTTTGCCAATACGGTAAACGTATCTGGCGATGCAGTGCATGTTGCGCGCGAAGTCGATGGTGGTTTGCAGACATTGTCGTTGAAGATGCCCGCGATCATTACGACCGACCTGCGCTTGAACGAGCCGCGTTATGCGTCACTGCCCAACATCATGAAGGCAAAGTCAAAGCCGCTCGCGCAGAAAACGCCTGCCGATTATGGCGTTGATGTTAGCCCGCGTCTCAAGACGCTGAAGGTTGTTGAACCGCCCGTGCGCAGCGCCGGTATCAAGGTTGCCGACGTTGATGCGTTGGTTGCAAAGCTTAAGGAAATGGGAGTGGCCGCATGAAGACCCTCGTTTATGCCGAACATGACAATGCATCGTTGAAGGATGCGACGCTTGCTGTCGTCACCGCTGCATCGCAGCTGGGCGAAGTGCATATCCTCGTTGCTGGCTCAGGCTGCGGCGCGGTTGCCGAACAGGCTGCAAAGATTGCTGGCGTGACCACGGTGCATGTTGCCGATGACGCAGCCTATGCGCAGCAGTTGGCCGAAAATGTCGCGCCATTGGTTGCGTCATTGATGGCAACGCATGACGCGTTCTTGGCGCCAGCCACATCGAACGGTAAGAATATCGCGCCACGCGTAGCGGCCTTGCTTGACGTCATGCAGATTTCGGACATTTTATCGGTTGAAAGCGCGGATACGTTCACGCGTCCCATCTATGCCGGTAACGCGATTGCCACGGTGCAGTCGTCGGATGCCAAGAAGGTCATCACCGTGCGCGGTACGGCCTTTGCCAAGGCGGAAGCCGCCGGTGGTTCGGCGACGATCGAAGCGGTCGCAAGCAGCGGCGATGCAGGCACGTCAACATTCCTGTCCGCTGAGATCGCCAAGCAAGAACGCCCTGAACTCACCTCTGCCAAGATCATCGTATCGGGCGGTCGTGCGTTGAAAGATGCGGACACTTTTGCCGCAACCATCTTGCCATTGGCTGATAAGCTTGGCGCTGGCGTTGGCGCAAGCCGCGCCGCAGTAGACGCAGGCTTTGTGCCCAATGACTATCAAGTCGGCCAGACCGGCAAGATCGTCGCCCCAGAAGTATATGTCGCCGTCGGTATCTCCGGCGCGATTCAGCATTTGGCAGGCATGAAGGACTCCAAGGTCATCATCGCGATCAACAAGGACGAAGACGCGCCGATATTCCAAGTTGCGGATATTGGCCTCGTTGGTGACCTGTTCACGGTCGTGCCGGAGCTTGTTGGTAAGCTGTAGGAGCTTGCAATCAATTGTAAATTTTTAAGGGCGGGCAGAAATGTCCGCCCTTTTTCCTTGTGACGACGACCTTGTGCTGTGTAGCTTGCTGGCTATGGCAAAATCATTCGTCGCATCGCTCCTATTTGTCGCCCTCGGTATGCCCGCACCCGCGGCCGCCGCAGCGCCTGCACCGTTGATTTTGAAACCTACATCGGCATGGCAAGTCGATTATGCCGACGAACGATGCCGACTCGGCCGTCAATTTGGCGAAGGCAAGCAAACCGTTTTGTTGTTCATGGACCGCTTTGGCCCAAGCGAATATTTCCGTCTAACGATTGCCGGGCAGGTAGTTAAAACATTTGTCGAAAAAGGGGATGCCGATATTCAGTTCGGACCCACAGAGGAGGAACAGCAGCTTGCCTTTTTGAAGGGAAATCTTGGCAAGGAACCCGCCTTGGTCTTTTCTGGCAGCGCGCGCATCGCACCGCCAAGCGCGGCGGAACTATTGGCGATCAAAAATCGGGGAAAAACCGAATGGGTAGTGATTCAGCCCATAAGTGAAGACCGTCAAAAGGCAGTTCGCCATTTGCGCGTTGGGAAACCGTTGAGAAAACCAGTCATGCTGGAAACAGGTTCAATGCGTGCGCCGTTGGCGGCGCTCGATACCTGCATCGACAATCTCCTGACAAGCTGGGGTGTAGATGTTGAAAGGCACAAGACGCTAAGCCGCAAGGTCACGCCGTTGAAATCTCCCGATAAGTGGATTATGCCGTCTGACTATCCCAACGAAATGCTATCTGCTGGTCAGCCCGCATTGGTGAGTTTTCGGCTCAGCATTGGGCCCGATGGTGTACCCGCAGCTTGCCATATTCAGGCGACAACGCGTCCCAAAGAATTTGACAATGCGGTTTGCAAATCGGTCATGCGGCGCGCGCGTTTTTCCCCCGCGCTTGATGCACAGGGCCAGCCGCTGGCGTCTTATTATCAAAACAATGTTTATTTTGCCCTCCCCTAAAAGTTCAAAACCCGCTTAAAAAACTGGCCAGATTTTCGCCAAATTTATCGACAGCATAGCGGCCTTCGGTCAGCACCACCGTCGGCAATCCGGCGGCGGCAATGTTGCTGGCCAGCGCCGCATAATCCGGTGTTTGCAGTGCAAAATTGGCGATTGGATCACCTCCAAAGGTGTCTGCACCAAAGCTAAAGATCAACAGGCCGGGCGCGCAGTTGGCAATTGCCTCAAGCGCTTTGCTTTGCGCAACGCGGAAAGCGCCCATCTCGGTCCCCTGCGGCAATGGCAGGTTAAGCGTTCTACCTGCACCTTCGCCTTCTCCCGCGCCGCAGAGTTGCCTGCCCGCCTGGTTGCGGTTATGCCGTTAGCATAGACGTGCCGGATTTCGATGCGGTGGCTGAGGTCGTTCTGGAGGGCCGATGGCATTTGGTCGACTCCAGCCGCTTGCCTCCGGAAGAGCATCTCGTCCGCCTTACCGTGGACGTGCGTGTGGCGGGCTTGTCAGCATAGGCCGGATCGTGTTATAACGTTCGTATGAACGAAACTGTAAAAATCATCAGAGTCGGCAACAGCGCCGCTATCATTCTGCCAAAGCGCGATCTCGACCGTTTGCAGGCAAAGGTCGGCGATGTTTTGACGAAACGCGATACCGATAGCGGTCTTGAGCTAAAACCTTTTGACGCGGACTTCAACGCACAAATGCAAATTGCCCGCGAAGTGATGGCGCAGCGGAAGCGTGCGCTGCGCGAACTCGCTAAGTAAAAACTGCGTATGACACAGGCTTGGATTTGGGTAACGCTCGACGTTGCGATTGCCGCGCATGCGGAGCAAATTGCCGAACATGGTGGCGGTGAAGGAATTCGCGAATCGGGATTGCTCGAAAACGCCATGGCACGCCCGCAAAATCTCGCGCTTTACGGCGAACCTGACATCAGTGAATTGGCGGCTAGCTATGCCTATAGTATAGCGCTTAACCACCCATTTGTGGACGGAAACAAGCGCACGGCGGCCGTGGTGAGCGAAACTTTTCTTATGCTGAACGGCGGCCTGCTATTGGCAACGGACGCAGAACTCGTTGTCGCATTTGTTGCCCTCGCCGCCGGAGAACTAACCGAAGACGAACTCACTGCCTGGTTCCGCGAATATCTTGGCTAAGGCAACAAGTCCGCTGGCAGCGTCGGTTCGCTCAATATTTTCTCCATCCGACGCCACCGTTCGGCCGTATCTGGATTACCGCGTTCGATATAATCGCGGACCAGATCCTTGCCCCAGCCATAGTTGATCACATAGCTGCGATAATGGTCGGTGAACTTCACCGATTGTTCCGCGCGCGCGGGCGAGAGCAACAGATATTTCTGCGTTAGCTCGAGTGCCTGCGCCCGTGTAACCGCACCATCGAGATACATTTTCGCGATAGTCAAACGGGCGCCCGATAGCGCTTCGGTCATTTGCTGCATTTTCCAAAATGCTTGCGCAGAATTGGGGTCGAGGCCAGCGATTGGATATAGAATATCGCGTTCAAACGCCAAGCGTTCTGCGGCAGGGAATGCCAGATCGATGCCATAATTGGCGCTGCCTTCGGATAACACGCTGGTCGGGCTGTAGAGCGGATTAACTTCATATTCCTTCCACCCATTTTTGCGCGCGAGCCGTTCTTCGACCATCAGGTTGAGAACATGGTGGCCCGGATAGCCTTCGTGACAGCCCAAATCGACCGCGCGGCTGATGCGAATCGGCAGGTCGGTGTTGATCTGGATCAGGCTTTTATAATTGCCCTTATAATAATTATAGCCTGACCAAGGCTTGCCCGTGACAAACTCCATCACGAACGTCTCGCCCGCTGGCAAACGGATATATTGCGCCGTGCGGCGCTTACATTCGGCAATTGCGGCGTCAAACACAGGCTGCAACCGGTCTTTGGGAATGACATAACGCTCATTAAAGGCATCGACGCGTGCGGCGAGCGGACCATCGCCGGGAATCATCGTTTCAAGATTGGCCAATATGGCGTCATAATGCGCCAGAGGTTTCAAGTCCGGCACCGTTGCAAACTGACCTTGTGCTTCATCGTTGAAGGAAAACTTGCGGCCCTGAAGCATTTGCAACCGTGTATCCGCCGCAATCAACATGCCGCGCAACGCAACCGCGCGGCGGCGGTCCGATTCGGCGCGTAAGGATGGCAACGCTGCATCAATAGCCGCCGTCAGCGCGCGGGCTTCGACGATCAATTGTGCCAGTGATCGCGGATTTGCCTTCGCTACGTCTTGCAGCGCGGGCGGGCCATAATACGCATCGACATATTCCGCTTCATGCGTGCCCGCCTCAAGGGTCAACCGGATATAGGCATCGGAGATAGCAGCAATCGACATCGCCGGTGCGGCGACATTTGCGGGGGCTGGAGCCACTGGCGCAACGGTGGCGCAAGCCGACGCAAGCAAAGCGAGCGGAAGGATGATGTAGCGAAGATTCATATGGTGCTTTCAGATATATTTTTTTGCGGCGCGGCAAAGCGCAGGATTAAATACCCAATTATCGCCGACAGGATAGAGCCCATCAGAACCCCAATTTTGACATCATCCGCCTGATCCGGTCCAGTGAACGCAAGGCCGCCGATAAACAAGCTCATTGTAAAGCCGATACCGCACAGCAGCGCAACGCCATAGACTTGCCGCCAGCTTGCATGTGAAGGACGCGCAGCAATGCCAAGTTTGACCGCGATCCAGACGCTGGTAAAGATTCCAATTTGTTTGCCCAAAAACAAGCCCATCGCGATACCAAGAGGCAGCGGCGCAGCCAGCGCAGCAAAGCTGGTGCCGGCCAACGAGACACCCGCATTGGCGAACCCAAAAATCGGTACAATGAGAAATGCAACTGGCTTCACCAGCGCGTGTTCCAGCCGGTGGAGTGCCGAATCTTCTGCGTCAGGTGCAGCCAGCGTTCGGCGAAAGGGAATGGCAAATGCTGCCATTACGCCCGCAATGGTGGCGTGCACGCCGGATAACAATGTCGCATACCATAACAGAGCCGCGAGGATCAGATATGGCCAAAGGGCATTTACCCGAAAACGGTTCAGCATCATCATAGCGAACCAAATGCCGCCAGCAGCGGCCAAAGCGGGGATGTTTAACTCGGCTGTATAAAATACAGCTATGATCGCCACCGCGCCCATGTCATCAACAATGGCAACGGTCGTCAGGAACAGTTTCAGGGAAGCAGGCGCCCGACTGCCCAAAAGCGCGAGCACGCCAATGGCAAATGCAATATCCGTAGCAGCCGGTATAGCCCAGCCACGCTGTAATGCAGGATCACCTCCCGCAATAGCCAGATAAACAAGCGCCGGAACAATCATCCCCGCCGCAGCGGCAACCATTGGAAGCGTGCGGTCGGCCCAAGTCGACAAATGTCCGTCAACAAATTCGCGCTTAATCTCCAGCCCGACGAGCAGGAAGAAAATCGCCATCAGACCGTCATTTATCCAAAGGTGAACGGTCATCGGGCCAAGCTTTGGCGTCAACTCCGGCCCGATCACCAAATGTAAAAAATCATTATATTTTTCAGTAATTGGCGAATTGGCAATAATCATGGCCAATGCGGCGGCAGCCATTAACAAAATACCGCCCGCTGCTTCACTAGACAAAAATGCCCGCAAAGCAGAAGTTTTGGCGGGTTTTTTTACAGTTCCAATCATCACCATTCCTTATGGCGGGTCGGCCAAAAGATGGCAAGTAAAGGCGGAAAATAGAGCATTCGCCTTGCCTTAGCAGATTATATGGGTTTATAACCTTAGTTAAGGGGGCTGGGACCATGGCCGACATAATGTCCAAAAAGTCTTTTGTCGAAAAAAACATTTCGATGCGCGCACAGTCACCTCTTCACTTGACCGAGGGTCAAAAGGCATGCCTGCGGTTGGTGGTGCAGCTTCACACTTCTAAGGAAATCGCCCGGACATTGGGCATCTCACCATTCACTGTTGATCAACGGCTTGACGCGGCACGGCGCAAACTGAATGCCGGCAGTCGCATAGACGCCGCCAAGATATTCGACGCAATGGAACGCAACGATATATACGAACCATTCGTATACGAAGCGTCAGGCCTTGAGCCGATCAAACTCACCGTTAGTCAGGACTTACTTCTTGACAGGTTACGTCAGTGGTTTGCGAAAATAACTTCGTTCATCGCTGTGCCGCCCATCGGGGGGGAAAGGCATGAATTATCTAATAAAGAAATTCTTGTTTTTGCGTTAAATTTAGCATTTTTCAGTACGGTAATATTGGCATTGGTTGTGGTCGTACTCACGGGAGTGTTTCGACTATTTCAATAGCTCCTCCGTTGCTGGCTGAAAAATGTCCAGAACATGAGGAAACTTTGACATGGTACATATCGAGCATGAGACAGCCAAGCAATTGGCATTGGACATTACCTCCACACATCTAGCCATTGATAAAGCTCTGGCCGACCTGGCCACCCTTACATATTCGGTTATTGACGCTTGTCGCCATTCCGATGCATCCTTGGCGCAATCGCAGGCGGCCATTGAAGGCGTTGCGAATGGCCTCACAAAAATGGTCGATGCGCGCAAAGGGTTTATGCATGCCCACCGCAAAATTGCCGTCGCCCAACGGGATAGCAATTTGCAAGAGACTAACTTTGGATGCCACCCAGGCCCTCTGACCCGGCCATCCGCTCTTCGGGTTGTAAACGGGTAAGTTGGGGCATTCCTGCCCGTTCGGGGGTAGCAGAACGAGGACAGACAAGGCCATGGATACGATATTGCTGGCATTTTATTCCGCTCTATTGTTGTGCGCGGCTTATGTCAGCGTAAACGGAGGCCGCACGGGCAAGGCGGGATCAGCCATTTTTATCTTGGCAACAATGTTGAGCGCGGCGGCAGTGCAGATGAACCCCAGTTGGGCTGGCACTTCACTGGGGTTGTTTGCGGTGGACGCAGGGTGCTTGCTGGCGTTGCTCATTTTGGCGCTGATGAGCAACCGGTTCTGGCCTATTTGGGCCTTAGGGTTTCAAACAGCAGCGGTGGCGACTCACCTCGCCACCCTATCCATCCCGGATGCCGTTCCAAAATCATTACAGGCTCTGCTCTCGTTTTGGACCATTCCGATACTGTGGGTGATGGTCGCAGGCACACATAAAGACCTGCAATATAAGCTTGGCCTAGAACGGCGGAGCCGCGCCTAAAAACCTATAAATCACTTGAAATTCGGCGCGCCTTTGTTGCGACCGAAAAGGGCGCGGCGACTTTGATGGATTGGATTTTGCCTTTTCTGGAAACGGGTCAGCGTGAACTATTTCTGTTCAGCGCCGTCTGGATTTTGATTAGCGCTATAGATGATCTGTGCGTCGATATCATCTGGATCGCTCGCGTTGTCTATCGGCGGCTGACCTTTTACCGGTACGCGTTACCGCGCGAGGTGGGCCAACTTACCGACCCCGTTGACCATAAACGGCTGGCCGTTTTTGTGCCCGCTTGGCGGGAGGCAGGCGTCATTGGCGATATGCTACAAAATTGCACGCGCAAGTGGGCTGGGCGCGCGGGCCGGTATCGGATCTTTGTCGGTTGCTATCCGAACGATCCGCACACGGCCGCCGCGATTATTACAGCAGCCCGGACCAACGCCGACATCCGTCTCGTCCAGGTCGAACATGATGGTCCCACGACAAAAGCCGATTGTCTCAACCGATTATGGCGCGCACTGCTCGCAGACGAAATTGCCGAAGGATATATAGCCAAGGCCGTTGTTCTGCATGATGCAGAGGATTCTGTTCACGCCGACGAATTACGCGTTTTCGACTGTCTAGTGACCAACGGGGGCGCTGTGCAATTACCGGTGATCCCGGTGCGTACCGCCAACTCTCGATGGATTAGCGGCCATTATTGCGACGAATTTGCAGAGGCGCATAGCAAAAACATGGTGGTCCGCGAAGCGTTGGGTGCACCCTTGCCTCTCGCCGGAGTGGCATGTGCCATTGAACGCAACCTCATGGGGCGTCTTGCGCAGATAAACGGCGGCAAGCCCTTTGATGCACACAGCCTGACAGAAGATTATGAACTCGGCATCCGCATGGGTGCCGCGGGCGGGCGGACGATCATGGCGCGGGTATTTGACAGTAAAGGCAAGTTGGTCGGCACCAGAGCCTGTTTCCCCGACACGCTGCAGACGTCAGTGCGTCAGAAAACCCGTTGGTTGACGGGTATTGCACTGGCGGGGTGGGACAGGCTCGGTTGGGAGGGCAATATCGCGCAGAAATGGATGCTGTTCCAAGACCGGAAATCAATTTTCGGCACGATTGTAGTCATAGCTGGCTATATCTGCCTTCTGCTCACCGCCATCTTGGCCGCTGCGTACGCACAGGGACTATATCAACCGCCAGCACTGCGGGCCGACGTGATCCTATTACTGTGGTTGAATTCGGCATTTTTGCTTTGGCGGCTTGGTGTGCGCGCTTGGTTTGTGGCGGCACTATACGGTCCGGCAGAGGCCCTGCTGTCCATACCCCGCAGCATCGTCAGCAACGTCATTGCCATCATGGCCATGCGGCGGGCCTGCACCAATTATCTGAAACATTGTTTGGGCGCGCCACTGACATGGGACAAGACTGCACATCACTTCATGCCCGATAAGCTGGCACATAGCGACTGATGCGTGGCCGGGCCCTCGGATTTGTCGCCATATTATGCGCAACCTGGGTCACGGCGCGGATTGGATTTACCCTCATCGCCGACAGGAATGGGCAAGTCGCTCCACAACACAAGGCTTCGGCTGGCGCAATTGCGCAACCTGTCACGCATATTAAGCAGGAACGACCGCTTAGTCATGTAGCAGCAAAGACTCGTAGCGCCGCGAATCGGACGACAGGTCGCGTTTTTGCAAAGGTTCCAAGTTCCCTTGAATCTATGACAGTTGGTCCAAACCGTAAAATATACGCAATTTGGGGCAATGCGGGCGATTGGATTCCCGATGACAAGGCTCCACGCAATGTATCATCCGAAGCTATCGCATCCTCCTTAGCTGACCCCCAGAAAAAGGGCGGCTCCGTCCGCCCAATCCAGATATATGCGTATAGCTTCTGGCGGCCGGGCGATACGGCGCAGGGGGTGCTTGGCAACGGGCAATATGGAGGTGGTCAAAGCGCGCTGTTGATGACGATCCCGCTGCTGCGATATAAGCGTAAACGTAGCGTTTCGCGTTTTTCACTTGTCGGGCGGGCGTCGGTTTCCCACGATGACCTGCGCGATCGCGAATGGGCAGCGGGGCTGCTTTGGCGTCCTTCAGCCGCCTTTCCAGCGCAATTGTCCCTAGAACGACGTTTTCGGCCAGATCGCCCCGATGCCGTTGCGGCGTTTGTATCTGGCGGACATGACGGCACTTCATTGCCCTTGGGCTTTGCGCTCGACGGGTATGGGCAGGCAGGATTTGTAACCGGCAAAACTGGTGGTGACTTTGCCGACGCCCAATTGCATGTATTGAAAAACATCGCCAGCGACGGACATGCTAAGCTGGCGGTCGGCGCAGGCGCATGGGCGGGCGGCCAAAACGACATCATGCGCGTCGATATCGGGCCATCTGTCCGCGCGAACCTAAAGGCTGGCGCAACGTCGCTCCGGCTAGACGCAAGCTGGCGCTTTCGCATTGCGGGCAACGCACGGCCCGGCGATGGTCCGGCGGTCACCTTGTCCACCAGTTTCTAAGTCCTAGCCTTTATCCTGCCTTCAAATGCCGTTAGGGTCAGTTTGTCGATCATGGATATTTATCTTCCCATAGCCAATCTGTCGGTCAACGCGCTGGTGATCATCCTTTTGGGTGGCGGCGTCGGCGTGCTGTCGGGCATGTTCGGCGTTGGAGGAGGATTCCTGACCACGCCTTTGCTCATATTCTACGGTATCCCGCCAGCGGTAGCCGCGGCGTCCGCATCCACGCAGGTGACAGGGGCCAGCGTCTCGGGCGTATTTGCACATATGAAACGCGGCGGGGTCGATTTCCAGATGGGCGGCGTGCTTGTGGTCGGTGGCATATTCGGCACTGGCGCGGGCGCAGGGATATTTGAAATATTGGAGGCGATTGGCCAGATAGATACCGTCATCAACATCCTCTATGTACTGATGTTGGGCAGCATCGGTGGCTTAATGGCCAAGGAAAGCTTAACCAGCGTCCTTGCCGTGCGCGCGGGAAGGCCGGTCGCTGCGGCCAAACGCCGGCATCACCCGTTGGTAGCCAATTTGCCGATGCGCTGGCGTTTCTATCGTTCTGGTCTATATATTTCGCCTATCGCGCCGCTGATATTGGGCTTTATCACAGGCATCATGACCATGCTGCTTGGCGTGGGCGGCGGCTTCATCATGGTACCTGCCATGCTCTATCTGTTGGGCATGGGCGCGCAGGTGGTGGTGGGGACATCCTTGTTCCAGATTTTGTTTGTGACGATGGCGTCAACGATGATGCACAGCCTGACCACCAAAGCGGTTGATATCGTGCTTGCCGTATTCTTGCTCATTGGCAGTGTGACAGGGGCGCAAATCGGCGCGCGTCTGGCGCAGCGGATGCGGCCGGAATATCTGCGCCTCTTTCTCGCCGCGATCGTTCTGCTTGTCGCAATCCGCATGGCGCTTGGTCTGGGCTGGCGTCCCGACGAAATCTATACGTTGCAAGCGTTATGATCCGTTTATTTGCCCTGATATTGTTTTTGCTGCCGATCAGCGCCAGCGCGCAAAATGTGCCCAAGCTGGTGCCGGATGTCTCGCAACGGCAAATCAATATCCAGTCGGGATTCACGGGCGCCGAAATGCTGTTATTCGGAGCCATCATCTACCCACGCGGCGTGGCGCCAGAGGGGCAAGTGGATGTTGCGGTTGTTCTGCGCGGGCCAACCCGGTCGGTAACGTTACGGGAAAAGCAGAAAATTGCCGGTATCTGGATCAACGTCGACAGCACCGATTTCCGGTCCGTCCCCGCATATTACGCTATCGCGTCGTCACGCCCGCTTGACCAAATCATCAACAGCAAAACAGCAGCAATTTACGAGCTTGGCCTTAACCGCCTGCAATTGTCGCCCAGCGGCGAGGTCAATGCCACCGAGCAGCGTCGCTTTGTCGATGGACTGGTGGACTTAAATCGCCGCAACGGTCTTTTCCGGCAAGATGCGGGCACGGTCGAAATAACCGATCAGGTGCTGTATCGTGCGCGCCTCAACATTCCGTCCAGCGTGCCGGTCGGTGTCTACACTGCGGAAACGTTGCTCATCCGCGATGGCCGGGTGATTGTGGCCGATGACAATGTCGAAGTCCGCATCCGCAAAACCGGGTTCGAACAATTGGTCACCATATTGGCTCAGGACTATGCCTTTTTTTACGGCGCAATGGCGGTGCTGGTCTCGTTACTGCTTGGCTGGTTTGCCGGATTTGTCTTCAACCGCCTGTAAATTGTAAAGTAACGTAAAAAATTATAATTTCCTGCGATTTATCCCGTTGCGATCGTAAGTATATTTTTACCTTCTTGGCCTATTGCCTGACGCTTCTTTATGAAAGAGGCGGACAGTTTATGGACATTTCGGCACATCGGCCGTCCGATCGGGCAGGCCACCCGGATCAGTCGGCACCTATGCCCATAGCCGTGCCAGACGCAGCGGCACCGACGGGCGTGCCGGTCGTTAACGCGACGCTGCACCATATTGGCTTTGTCATGGAAATTTCGGGTTCAGAGTCACAAGTGACGCTCGATGCCTCTTTGTTAACTAGCCTTGATTCGCACAGTGACTCAAGCATCGCGATGTCGGGACAAGTCGGCAGTCAGATTAAAATCCGCGTCGGTAATAGCTGGCTTCTTGCCAACATCCGTACCCAAAAAATGTACGAACGCGACCATAAAATCATCACCGCGCAAGTCGATTTCCTAGGCGAAGGCGATGAGGACATAGTGACTGGCAAGATTTACAATTTCCGCCGTGGTGTGACGCGCTACCCAGTGCCCGGCAGCGAAGTATATGCGGTTTCCAGCTCCGACCTCAAACAAGTCTATGCCACCGACGCGCGGGCGAATGTCGAAATCGGCACGGTATTTCCAACGAAGGATATTCGCGGCGCGCTGTATGTTGACGCCATGCTTGGCAAGCATTTTGCGCTGCTGGGTTCAACCGGTACGGGTAAGTCGACCAGCGCTGCCCTGATTTTGCACAAGATCTGCGACATCGCGCCCGAAGGGCATATCGTAATGATTGACCCGCATGGGGAATATAGCGCCGCGTTTAAAAATAATGGCGCGCTGTTCGACGTTAACAACCTGGCCATGCCCTATTGGATGATGAATTTCGCCGAGCATTGCGAAATTTTCGTCACTTCCAATGGCGACGACAGACAAATAGATTCCGATATTCTCGCCAAATGCCTTCTCCAAGCGCGGTCAAAAAACCGGATTGCCGAGACGATTGGCAAGCTGACTGTTGACGCCCCCATTCCTTATCTCCTGTCTGATTTGACCACCATCATTCAAAATGAAATGGGGCGGCTCGACAAGGCGACATCGTCCGTTCCATTCATGCGGTTGAAGAACAAAATTGACGAGTTAAAGGCAGACCCACGTTATAATTTCATGTTCTCAGGTATGCTTGTTGGCGATACGATGGCGGAGTTTGTGGGCAAGATTTTCCGTATGCCGTCGAATGGCAAGCCCATTTCCATCATCGACGTTTCTGGTGTGCCGTCGGACATCACCTCGACAGTGGTCGCCGTGCTCTCGCGCCTTGTATTTGACTATGCGATCTGGTCACGCAACGAACCACAGCGGCCTATATTGCTCGTTTGTGAAGAGGCGCACAGATATATCCCGTCGGAACATGTGTCAAAAGACAGCGCCGTGCGCTCCATCCTTGAAAGAATTGCCAAGGAAGGCCGTAAATATGGCGTATCGCTCGGCCTAATTACGCAGCGGCCATCCGACTTGGCCGAAGGCGTGCTGTCGCAATGCGGCACGATCATTTCGATGCGTTTGAACAACGACCGCGATCAAGCCTTTGTGCGTGCCGCAATGCCTGAAGGCGCGCGCGGGTTCCTCGACTCTATCCCGGCGCTGCGGAACCGCGAATGCATCATCTGCGGCGAAGGTGTCAGCATTCCCATCCGCGTTGCGCTCGATAATCTTGAAGAAGAAAAGCGCCCTGCTTCGGACGATCCCCTGTTTAGCCAATTGTGGCAGGAAACGGGTGGGGAAGCCGAAATACTGGAACGGGTTGTCCGACGATGGCGCGCGCAAGGCCGGTAAGGCTATTTCTCAATGTCGAGATTGTCGAGAAGCCTCCAGTTGCATAGGCGCATCCAACAGCCGAAAAGCAGAATTGGGCAACCATTAGCGCTTTTCAAAGGGTTTTAGGCCGCGGCCAAGTCGGTTCCCGCCCAATGCCAACCGGTCGCCCGACCAGTCAGCGACGAACACAGCCCGTCGGTCCACGCCCGCTGCAATGTGCGCTTCATTCGCGTTAACCGACAGGCCAAAGCTGCTTTGCCCACGGCCTTCGGACGCGACGGTGATGAAGGCGCTGTCACTTGCCTTGGACGCAGCTTGCACGAATATATTGTGCGCGATGCTGCCGCTTGCGCCAATGGGTAAGTCAATCATCCTATCGGTGCCGCGGCCTCGGCTATCGTCAAAGGCGTTGTCCGTGATCGTTATGCGCGCTGCGCGGCTTTGAATGTAATGCCCGCCATTACCACGTTCGAAACGGCTGTTCGTCACCGAAAGCGGACCCTTGCCGCCGATAGAGAGGCTATGCGCGCACGGCTGACGACGAACGCAGCGACCAAGGCCAATGAAGCTCGATTGTTTAATGCTGATTGCGCCAGTCCCTTTGTCGGCAGTTGTGATGCCCTGCACGCTGTTGCGGAAGATACTGCGGGTGACAGTCAAATTGCCTTTTTCAAGGCGAATAGCTGCTCCATCGGTATCGGCCACGCGCATATTCTGAAAAACAACGCCATCGACCCGTGCCCCCTGCCCGCGCAGCACCAACGCGGCTTTGCCTTCGCAAGTTTTCGTGTCGAATATGCTCTGCCCGGGAATGACAGCGCGAAAGGCAATGATGCCCGATGTCTGCACGGCGCATTGGCGGTAACTTCCTGGTGCGATAAGGATTGTGCCTTGCGCATCGCCAATTGAATCAACTGCCGCTTGCAGCCTTGCGTAAGTTCTTCCTGTTTCGGCGTTTCGAAAGGGCGCGGCATTTTGTGCTGATGCGGCAGCGGCGCACAACATAACGGCAAGGACGAGTGACGTTTTCTTCATGCGCTTTGGTCCTTAAGTGGCCCTGACCCTAGGACCAGGACCATCCTTATTCGTTGAGATTGGGCCGCAGATATTGCCGCGCACGATCAAGGTCCAGCCCACGGCGCGCCGCATAATCCGACACTTGGTCATCGCCAATGCGCGCAACGCCGAAATATTCGGATTGCGGGTGGCCGAAATACAGACCGCTTACCGCAGCGGTCGGCAACATGGCAAAGCTTTCTGTCATGGTGATGCCGGTTGTATGCGTGGCATCGAGCAAGTCGAACAATGTCGGCTTCAGGCTGTGGTCCGGACAGGCGGGATAGCCAGGGGCTGGCCGGATACCGCGATATTCTTCGCGGTTCAGAGCCTCGGGCGTGAATTGTTCATCGGCGGCATAACCCCATAAATCCTTGCGGACATGTTCGTGCATCCGCTCGGCAAAGGCCTCCGCCAAGCGGTCAGCCAGTGCCTTCAACATGATGTCCGAATAATCGTCGATATTGGCTTTGAACTGCGCCAAATGCGTCTCGATGCCGTGGCCAGTGGTCACTGCAAATCCGCCAATCCAGTCGCCATCGCGGCTGATGAAATCGGCAAGGCACATGTTCGCTTTGCCTTCGCGCTTTGCGATTTGCTGGCGCAAGAACGGTAGGCGGACATGCGCCTCGGTCTGTTCGCAATAGACAACCACATCATCGCCATCGCGCCAACAGGGCCACAGACCGGCAACGCCCTTGGCGCGAAGCCATTTTTCGTTGATGATCTTGTCGAGCATTGCATTGGCGTCGGCAAACAGGCTGGTTGCGCTTTCGCCGACAATGTCATCGGTCAATATCGCCGGGTAATTGCCATGCAATTCCCAAGCACGGAAAAACGGGGTCCAATCGATATAGTTGCGCAAGTCGGCCAAATCCCAGTCATCATAGATATGGACACCGGGCTTTTGCGGCGCGGCTGGTTTCATGCTTTCGTCGATTTCAAAGGCATTGGCGCGCGCTTCTTCCAGCGTGGCGAGCGGCTTTGCCGTCTTGCCCGCACGGGCGTCACGAATATGGCTATATTCGGCGCGGGTGTCGGCAACAAACTTGTCGGCCATGGTGTCGCTAACCAATGTTCCTGCCACCCCGACGGCGCGCGAGGCGTCGAGCACATGGATGACGGGACCAGAATAGACAGGCTCAATACGCAAGGCCGTGTGCGTTTTCGACGTGGTTGCGCCGCCGATCATCAACGGCATCGACATGCCCGCTTTTTCCATTTCCTCGGCAACGGTCACCATTTCGTCGAGCGAAGGGGTGATAAGGCCCGACAGCCCGATCATATCGGCATCATGTTCGACCGCCGCTTGCAAGATTGCCGGCCATGGAACCATCACGCCTAGGTCAACAATCTCGAAACCATTGCATTGCAGGACAACGCCAACGATGTTCTTACCAATATCATGCACGTCGCCCTTCACGGTCGCCATGATGATCTTGCCCTTGCCCTTGGCGCCCGCCTCTTTCTCCGCCTCAATATACGGGAAGAGATGCGCGACCGCCTTTTTCATCACGCGCGCCGATTTTACCACTTGCGGCAGGAACATGCGGCCTGATCCAAACAGGTCACCCACAACGTTCATGCCGTCCATCAACGGCCCTTCGATGACCTCTATGGGGCGACCGCCAGCCGCTTTGATGGCAAGCCGGGCTTCTTCGGTGTCATCGACGATATGCGCGTCAATGCCCTTGACTAAGGCATGCTCCAACCTTTTGGTCACGGGCCAGCCGCGCCATTCGGCTTCCGCCTTTTCCTGAGCAACATCGGTTCCGCGATATCTTTCGGCAAGCGCGATCAGGCGCTCGGTCGCATCGGGGTCGCGGTTAAGGATTACATCTTCGCACGCGACGCGCAGTTCTGCGTCAATGTCATCGTAAATGTCCAACTGCCCCGCATTGACGATGGCCATATCAAGCCCTGCCGGGATGGCGTGATAGAGAAAGATCGAGTGCATTGCGCGGCGCACGGGTTCATTACCACGGAAGCTGAACGACAGGTTGGAAAGCCCGCCTGAATAATGCGCATGCGGGCACAAGACGCGCAGTTCCTTTATGGCCTCGATAAAGTCGACGCCGTAATTATTATGCTCCTCAATCCCCGTTGCCACCGCAAAGATGTTGGGATCGAAAATGATGTCCTCGGGCGGAAAACCGATGCCGATCAGCAAGTCATACGCCCGTTTGCAAATCTGGACCTTGCGTGCTTGCGTGTCGGCTTGGCCAGTTTCATCAAACGCCATGACAACGACCGCAGCGCCATAAGCCATACACAAGCGCGCGTGATGCAGGAACGCATCTTCGCCTTCTTTCATTGAGATCGAATTTACGATGGGCTTACCCGAAACGCATTTCAGCCCAGCCTCAATCACGCTCCATTTGGAACTGTCGATCATTAAAGGCACGCGGGCGATGTCTGGCTCTGCTGCGATGCGCTTGATGAAGGTGGTCATCGCTTCATGCGCGTCCAGCAGGCCTTCATCCATGTTGATGTCGATAATCTGCGCGCCATTTTCGACCTGGTCGCGCGCCACCTCGACTGCGGCTTCATAATCGCCTGCGAGGATCAGCTTTTTGAACTTGGCGCTGCCCGTGACATTGGTGCGCTCGCCGATATTGACGAAGCGAGAAGAGGAGGTGGAGGAGGACATTTTTGTTCTACTTTATACGGGTTCAGGCGGCCATGATGAAGGGTTCAAGCCCCGCCAGCCGGGTCACGACTTCCGCCTTGGGAATGGCGCGTGGCGCACGGTCCGCAACCGCCTTGGCGATCGCGGCGATATGCGCAGGCGTGGTGCCGCAACAGCCGCCGACGATGTTCACCAGGCCATCATCGAGCCATTGGCCAATCAATTGCGCCGTGGTTTCGGGCAGTTCGTCATATTCGGCAAGATCATTAGGTAGGCCTGCATTCGGATATGCCATCACAAGCGCATCGGCTTGCTTGGACAATGCGGCCAGATGCGGACGCAACAAATCCGCGCCGAACGAACAATTCAACCCGATGGTCAGTGGTTTGACATGCCGGATCGCAGCCCAGAATGCTTCTACCGTGTGGCCTGACAGATTACGGCCGGCCATGTCAGTGATGGTCATCGATATCATCAACGGCACATCGCGCCCACAGGCCGCAGCAGCCTCTTGCGCAGCCATCGCAGCACATTTGGCGTTGAGCGTGTCGAATATGGTTTCAATCAACAGGAAATCGACGCCACCTTCAATCAGCGCGTCGCATTGTTCGCGATAGACATCTTTCAGATAGTCAAAGTCTATTTCACGATAGCCAGGGTCGTTGACGTCGGGTGACAAGGACAAGGTTTTGTTCGTCGGGCCAATCGACCCGGCAACGAACCGCTTTATGCCGTCTTTTGCCTCGGCAGCGTCGCAACAGGCGCGGGCCAGCTTCGCCGACTCCATGTTCAACCGCCGCACCAAATGCTCACATCCATAATCGGCCATGCTGATTTTGGTCGCGCTGAACGTGTTGGTCTCGATCATATCGGCACCCGCCTCCAGATAGGCGCTGTGGATTGCCCCAACGACATCGGGACGGGTAATAGACAATAGGTCGTTATTGCCCTTTTGATCATGCGTCAGTTCAAGTTCGCCGCGATAATCAGCCTCAGACAATTTATAGCCTTGGATCGCGGTGCCATAGCCACCGTCGAAAACCAATATCTGTTGCGCCGCGCGGGCGACAAAGGTTTCACGCGCGCTCATGCTGCGGCCTTTTGCGCTAAAGCGGAAGGCCGCTTGCCCAGCAAATGGCAAATCGCGTAGGATAATTCCGCGCGGTTTAGGGTGTAGAAGTGAAATTCCCGAACGCCGCCTGCATATAATTTCCGGCACATTTCTGCTGAGACAGTGGCGGCCACCAATTGCCGTGCGGACGGATGGTCATCCAATCCGTTGAACACATCGGCCATCCAGCTGGGGATAGCTGTGCCCGTCAACTGCGACATGCGGGTAATCGCGGCAAAGTTCGACACGGGCATGATGCCCGGCACGATCTCCGCATCAATGCCAGCCGCGGCAACCGCATCGCGGAAACGGAAGAAAGTTTCGGGTTCAAAAAAGAATTGCGTAATCGCGCGGCTTGCACCGGAGTCCAGCTTGCGCTTTAGAAAATCAATGTCTGACGCCGCAGACAAGGCCTCTGGATGGGTTTCGGGATAGGCGCTGACCGATATTTCAAACGGGTGCAGTTTGCGCAAACCTTCGACCAGTTCCGCAGCGCTGGCATAGCCATCGGGATGCGGCACAAATTTGCCGTCAGAATTAGGTGCATCCCCGCGCAGCGCGACAATATGACGGACCCCTGCTTCCCAATAGGCGTTGGCGACATCGGCAATTTCGCCCTTGGATGCTTCGACGCAGGTTAAATGCGCGGCCGCCGGAATATCGGTCTCGCGGGCAATGCGCGCGACGGTGTTATGTGTGCGTTCACGGGTTGTGCCGCCTGCACCATAAGTGACCGAAACAAAGCGCGGACCCAGCGGCGAGAGGGCCACGACCGAACCCCATAATTGCTCTTCCATCTTTTCCGTTTTGGGCGGGAAGAATTCGAAGCTGATCTCGCAATCACCTGGAAGCCCAGCAAAAAGCGGGGCGGCAACTGCCCGGCTGGCCTCCTGCATCTGTGCAAGTGGGAGAATCATGCGACAATCCTTAAATTGTTTTTTGGGCTGAAATTATCTGTGGGACGGGGCTGCAAGACCGAGAGCTTTTCACCCATCCAGACTTTGATCACCAGTTCGCCAGCCTCAAGCGCAGTTTGGTGCACCATCTGCAGGCCGTGACTATTAAATGCTTTTCTCATGAACTCATCGGAAAAGCCCAACCGGGCGTGGGCATGTACCGTGCGCAACTCTTCCAGATCATGCGCCGCAAAATCAACGATGACGAGCCGGCCACCCGGCGCAAGCGTGCGGATCGCTTCGGCGATAACGGCCTCAGGATGTTGCGCGTAATGCAGGACCTGGTGGAAGATGACGGTGTCGAATTCACCATCACCCAAGGGCAGCATGTTGAAGTCGCCCAGCTTTATGTCGATTTTATTAGCGATTTCGGGGCTTAAGTTGGCAATTTTCGCGCGCGCAAGCCGCAGCATTTCGGGACTGTTATCTATCGCCACAAATCGGCTGGAATCAGCCGCAAACAATTCGACAATGCGCCCGGTGCCCGTGCCCACATCAAGGACCCGGCCTAAGGGTGCGCTGTTTAGAACTTGCGCCAAGCGCGCCTCAACTTCCGAATCGGCAATGTGCAATGATCTGAGCGAATCCCACGCATCAGCATGCGCCGCAAAATAATGTGCCGCCATGTCGGTGCGCGCATTGCGAACTTCATCCAGCCGAAGCAGGTCCCGCTGGAACGCCTTTGCCTGCGACACATCCGCCTCTGCCAATAATGATGACAGCGGGCCGTTTGTTAACATCCCGCTTGGCCTTAAGAATACCCAGCTTCCCTCCTTGCGACGCTCCAAGAGCCCGGATTCATCCAGAATGCGGATATGTCGGGAAACGCGCGGCTGGCTTTGGTCGAGTATCTGGACCAATTCGCCCACCGAAAGCTCCAGCCGAAGCACTAGAAACACGATTCGTAACCGCGTAGGGTCGGCTAAAGCCCGCATGATATTTAACAAACTGATCATTTGAGAAAGATATAAAGAATTCTTTATATAAAGTCAATCCGCACAAATTAGCCATATTTTCTACTGTTATAGTAGACATAAGCCCAAAACAGCTATGTAACATTTTGTCGGAATGAAAAAGCGCATTGCCAGCGAATTATGAACGGGCTAGAGGGCTTTTCGCAGGCAAGCTGCAATACTTGCAACGTGCCTGTCAGGTTTTCATAAGTTTTGCTAGGGGGTTTCCCATATGAAGAAAATTGCTGTATCTCTCGTTCTTGCCGCTTCGCTCGGTTTGGCCGCTTGTTCAGGTGCTGAAGAAGCATCCACAGAAGCAACCACAGAAGCAACCACAGAAGCTGCTGATGCCGCTGTTGAAGGCGCTGAAGTAGCTACCGATGCTGCTGCTGCAACTGAAGCCGCTGCAACCGACGCTGCTGCAACTGACGCCGCTGCAACTGCAACCGACGCCGCTGCAGAAGCCGGTGCCGCTGCAGACGCTGCGAAAGAAGCTGCGAAGTAATATTCGCGCTTTCTAAGCGAAAGCATTTTGATAAGGGCTGTCCTGTTTACAGGACGGCCCTTTTCTTTGTCTGCGGCAATTTCTGTGTCGGCAGCAAGCGGCTGGACCATGTCTTTGGCCACCCTAATTCGCGGCGATGATTATTGACCGTGATATGTGGCGATAGTGCGTGACACGAACTGCATGAACGACATGCGTTGCGGAATGGGCGCGGTCGTACTGCCCATCATCACGGCAACGGCATAACGCGTGCCGTCAGGCGCGGTCATTATACCAATATCATTATAGCCTGTTGAAACCGGCGGCAGAATTTGCCCCGTCCCCGTCTTGTGCACAAAATGCCAATCTGCCGGCACACCAGCCCTCAACCGGTTTGGACCGCTTGATGTACGTGACATTATCCCCAAAATAAGGCGCGTCGATGCAGGAGAGAGTAGTTCGCCCTTAGCCAATTTCGCCAACGCACGGACTATCGCCTCAGGACTTGCCCCGTCGACGGGATCGGCAAGATAGCGATCTAGCGCTGCTTTGCGTGTCGCCAGTGGAACCTCTGCACGCGCAGCGTAAAATCGGCGTCCAATGGCATATTCTTGACGCCACTCCAGCCCTGCTATCGCGCTTTGCATCAAACGCTCACCCGGGCCAAAGCGGATGGCCCCCAGTTTTTTGCGCAGCAGGAAATTCTGCACAGCCTGCGGACCACCCGCTGTACGCAGCAGCGAATCATTGGCGGTGTTGTCGCTGCCGATGATCGCTTGTTCGAGTAACGAGAGCACCGTGACTTCGATCTCGCCATTGGCGATAACGGAATCGCGAATGGGCTGATGAAAGACCGCAAGGTCATCGCGCGTAATACGTATTTTTTGGTCCAGCCGGATCTTATTTTGGTCGACCAAGTCCAAAATCGTCAACGCGACCCATGTTTTGGATACGCTTTGCTGCGGGAATAGCGCGTCAACGCGTTTGCCGGTTATCCATTCGCCACCATCGATACGCATAATAGCAACGCCCGTGCGACCCGGAAAAATACGCCATTGGTCGTTCAGCAGATTTTCAAGTCCTACAGGTGCGCGGACAACTGCTGGACGAACTTGAGTGGCAGGCGTCGGTGCCTTTTGCGAAGGCAGTGGCCGATTCACGACGGGCGCGGGCAGTGTTCGTGATGGTGCGCGCTCTGCAGCGACACATGCCGACAGCACGGACAGTATCGCCAAAGAGGCGATGCCTTTGCGACGCGCGTCTTGAGCGCATATTTGCCAGGCGTTTGCTATTTGGACCATGACGACAGGATAGAACATACCCGCATTGGATAACAGCCCCTACGCATTTTTTGCGACGAACGATTCTTGAACATCGACGAGATGAGAGACGCCTGTCGGTGTAAGCTCTGTACTATCCATTGCAGGATTTACTTGATCGCCTCGTCCCTGCATAGTCGGTTGCACGCATTCAGCTTTCATAGGTGGCCGGTTATATGGACAGCATCTTCATTGGACAAAATTCCAACGGCCACGAAGTGCTTAATCTCAAACGCGCAAACCGCCATGGTTTGATAGCTGGCGCAACCGGCACCGGTAAGACCGTAACCTTACAAGGCATAATCGAGGGACTGTCTGCCGTGGGCGTTCCGACATTTGTCGCTGATGTGAAGGGTGACTTGGCCGGATTGGCCATGCCTGGATCACCTTTAACCAAAACACATGAAATTTTTGCGGCACGTGCTGCGGAAATCGGGCAACAGGGCTGGGCCTATAAGGACAATCCGGCGCAATTTTGGGACTTGTTCGGTGAACAGGGTCATCCGGTACGCACGACGGTTTCAGAAATGGGGCCGCTGTTGCTCGCGCGCTTAATGGACCTGAATGAAGTGCAGGAAGGCGTGATGAACATCGCGTTCCACGTGGCGGACAAGGAGGGGCTGTTGATGCTCGACCTTGATGATCTGCAGTCGATGCTTGTGTACTGCGGCGCGCAAGCGGACACGTTGACGCTGGAATATGGCAATATCTCAAAGCAATCGGTTGGCAGCATTCAACGCGCACTGCTTCAATTGCGCGCGCAAGGCGGCGAGAATTTCTTTGGTGAACCAGCACTTGAAATCGGCGACCTCATCCGGTGCGACGATAGTGGCCGGGGCGTGGTGAATATCCTCGCTGCCGATCGACTCATGTCCAGCCCAAAGCTCTATTCCACATTCCTTTTATGGCTGCTTTCCGAACTGTTCGACACGCTTCCTGAAATTGGCGATCCTGACAAGCCGAAGCTCGTTTTCTTCTTTGATGAGGCGCATTTGCTGTTCAACAATGCACCAAAGGCCTTGCTTGAGAAGATCGAACAGGTCGTCCGCCTTATCCGGTCCAAAGGTGTGGGGGTATATTTCATCACCCAGAACCCGATCGACATTCCGGACACGGTGGCCGCGCAATTGAACAACCGGATTCAGCATAAATTGAACGCCTTCACTCCGCGCGATCAGCAAGCGGTGCGGTCAGCCGCCGAAACCTTCCGTCCGAACCCGGCGCTGGATGTCGCGCAAGTGATCACTGAGCTGAAAATCGGTGAAGCGCTTGTATCCCTGCTTCTGCCGGACGGGTCGCCATCAATGGTGCAGCGCACGTTGATCAAGGCGCCGTCGAGTCGAGTCGGGCCGCTAACCCCGCAAGAACGCGGCGTGATGATTACGACCGATGCCGTTGGCGACAAATATGACGCGATGATTGACCGCGAATCCGCCGAAGAAATACTGGCCGCCAAAGGCGCGCAGGCCGCCGCTGCTGCACAAGAAGCGAAGGCACAGGTGGTTGCAGACAAGGAAGCCGCCGCCGCCGCAAAGGAAGCTGCACGCCAACAGGCCGTCGCGGCACGGGAGGCCGCAAAGCCGAGCATGGCGGACAGGATGTTGCAATCAGCAGCACGTTCCGCCGCAACTTCAATTGGGCGTCAGGTTGCCGGGTCGTTTGGCAAATCTTTGGTGCGCGGAATATTGGGTGGGTTGTTTAAATAACCTAGGGTCAGGACCTAGCCGCGACCGCGATAGGGCTGAACATTTTGATCGGGTAACCACAGACCCTTGGGTGGCTCGCCCGATTGCCAGAACACATCAATCGGTATGCCGCCGCGCGGATACCAATAGCCGCCGATACGCAGCCAATGCGGTTTCATCTCCGAGAAAAGACGCTGGCCGATGCCAACGGTGCAGTCTTCATGAAAGGCGGCGTGATTGCGGAATGATCCCAAAAACAGCTTCAACGATTTGGATTCGACGATTGTCGCATCTGGCGCATAATCGATGACCAAATGCGCGAAATCAGGCTGCGCCGTGACTGGGCAAAGCGAGGTAAATTCAGGCACCGCAAAGCGCGCAAGATACAGCGTGTCCGGGCGCGGATTGGGGACATAATCGAGTTGCGCCTCTTCAGGCGTTTGGGGCAGCGCGCTTTGCGCACCAAGAAATTTGGGCTTTAGTGTGTCAGTCATGATCGCGCATTTAGCGGTTTCGCCGCGCGAAGCAAACGGGTGATGTCAGATATCGCCAATGGTTCGGGAATGAATACTAAGCCACGTCTTTCTTCAAACCCTGTATCGCCGTTGCATGCGCGCCGCGCTATGGCGCAGGCATGACAATTTTGATTCCCATATTTGGTGACCAGCTAAGCCACGGCCTGTCTTCTTTGGCGGGGCAGGACAAAACAGCATGCGTCATCTTGATGGCGGAGGTGGACGAAGAAACCGAATATGTGCCGCACCATAAATCCAAAATGGCGTATATTCTGTCCGCCATGCGCCACCATGCAGGGGATCTGCGCAGCGCAGGTTGGACCGTCGATTACGTAAAACTGAACGAGGCCGAAAACAGCGGTAGCTTCACTGGCGAAGTGGCGCGCGCAATCGAGCGACACAAAATCTCCGCACTGCGCGTGACCGAGGCGGGCGAATGGCGCGTAAAGGCCATGCTCGATAGCTGGGATGACCGTTTTGATATTCCGGCAGAAATCCTGCCCGACGACCGGTTTTTGTGCACCCATGGCGAATTTGAAAGCTGGGCCAAGGACCGCAAGCAGTTGCGCATGGAGTATTTTTATCGCGACATGCGCCGTAAGTCCGGCCTGCTCATGAACGGCGATGCGCCCGAAGGTGGGCAATGGAATTTTGACGCAGAAAACCGCAAACCCGCCAAGCGCGATCTGACGATGCCAAAGCCTCTGCATTTTGCGCCCAATGCTGTGACGCAAGACGTCATCGAGATGGTAGAGAGCCGTTATGGCGACAATATCGGGCAGACGGCCAAATTCGGCTTTGCCGTGACCCGTGCAGATGCGTTGCAGCAGCAAAAGCATTTCCTGGTGCATGCTTTGCCCAATTTTGGCGATTATCAGGACGCGATGCTGACCGGCGAACCGTTTTTATGGCACTCGATCCTCTCGCCCTACATCAACTCCGGCTTACTTGACCCGCTTGAGCTGTGCCGTGCGGTTGAGGTGCAATATCGGGCAGGCAAGGTTCCGATTAACGCCGCTGAAGGCTTTATCCGGCAAGTCATTGGCTGGCGCGAATATGTACGCGGCATTTACTGGCATGCTGGCCCCGAATATGTGGAGAGCAACGCCCTTGACGCAACGCGGCCCCTGCCTGCATTTTACTGGACGGGCAAAACCGACATGCTTTGCCTGTCGCAGGCGATTGGCCAGACAATCGCGCATAGCTACGCACATCATATCCAGCGGCTAATGATCACCGGCAATTTTGCCTTGCTGGCAGGGGTCGACCCGAAGCAAGTGCATTTATGGTATCTGGCCGTTTATGCCGATGCCTATGAATGGGTGGAATTGCCCAACAGCCTTGGCATGAGCCAGTTTGCCGATGGCGGCATGCTTGCGTCAAAACCCTATGCGGCGAGCGGTGCCTATATTAACCGCATGTCCGATTATTGCACACATTGCCGTTATGACGTCAAACAACGCGTTGGACCAAAAGCATGTCCTTTCAACGCGTTATATTGGGAATTCATTGCCCGGAACGAAGGCAAGCTGCGCAAAAACCCGCGCATGGCGATGCCGTATAAAAATTGGGAGCGGATGGCGGACGCAGATAAAACAGCGCTTCGCAGCCATGCGCAGCAGTTTCTGGAAACACTTGGATAGTTTGAAAAAGCAGCTTATCCTGCACGGAACAAGAATCATATATGCGGGCAAGGACGAAATCATGGAATTGTTAGTAAGCACCGATTGGTTAGCGAACGAGATCGGCGCGTCCGACCTTCGCGTGGTCGATGCAACATGGTTCATGCCCGATGCGGGCCGCAATGCGCAGGCAGAATATGAAGGCGGGCATATTCCATCGGCCGTGTTCATGGATTTGGAAGAACTTGCCGACGCCAATAGCAGCCTGCCGAACACATTGCCGCCGCCCGAAAAATTCGCGAGCCGTATGCAATCGCTCGGACTTGGGGACGGCAGCCGCATCGTGGTGTATGATGACAGCCCGTTCAAGTCTGCCGCCCGCGCTTGGTGGATGCTGACCTTGTTTGGCGCGCATGATGTGGCAATCCTTGATGGCGGCATCGCCAAATGGAAAGCCGAAGGTCGCCCGCTTGAAACCGGCAAGCCCACCTTGCGCCATCGCCACTTTACCGTGTGGAAAGATGACAAGGCCGTGCGTAGCAAGGCAGACATGCTCGCCAATTTACATAGCAAAGACGCAAGTATCGTCGATGCACGCGGTGCTGGCCGTTTTACCGGCGAAGAAGCCGAGCCGCGGCCTGAAATGGCGTCAGGCCATATTCCCGGCAGCCGCAACTTGCCATTTAGCCAGCTTTTCAATGCAGATGGAACGTGGAAGCGCGGCGCGGAATTGACACAAGCCTTTACCGACGCGGGTGTGGATTTGAACACACCCATGATTACCACCTGCGGGTCGGGCATGACTGCTGCGGTCGTCCTTTTTGGGGCGCGGATGACCGGCAAGACCGATGTAGCATTATATGATGGTAGTTGGTCCGAATGGGGCCTCGATGCGGACACCCCCAAAGCGCAGGGTGCGGCTTGAGTTCTGACAAGCCCCAAAAGCCCTCCACTAAAATAGTCACTGCAGGACGAAGGGCTTCATTAACCGGCCCAGTCGTCAACGTGCCCATTTGGCGCGCGAGCACGCATCTATACCCGGATGTCGCCGCGCTCGAAGCTGGCAAGGCATCGAACGAAGATGGCCGGTTTTTCTACGGTCGCCGTGGGTCACCGACGCAATGGTCGCTGGCCGAGGCGCTGACCGAGATGGAGCCTGGCGCGCATGGAACGATGCTCTATCCATCGGGCGTCGCTGCCGTTGCGTGCGCATTGCTTTCGGTCCTTGCGCCCGGCGATGTGCTGTTGATGACCGACAATGCTTATGACCCAAGTCGTTCATTCGCAGAAGGCTTCCTGAAGCGCTTTGGCGTTGAGACGCGTTATTTTGACCCGCGTACGACCGATTATGATTCGGTATTTTGTGACCGCACCAAAGCGATCTTGTTGGAGTCGCCCGGAAGCCTGACCTTTGAGGTTCAAGACATTCGCGCCATTTGTGCAGCGGCCAAAAAACATAATGTTGTCACTTTGCTCGATAACACGTGGGCGACATCTTATTTCCATACGGCGCTCGACAAGGGCATCGATATGGCGATCTTATCGTGCACCAAATATATTGTGGGCCATAGTGACGTCATGATGGGCAGCGTCACCACGCATGCGAAATATTGGACGAAATTGCGCCAAACCGCGCAGCAGCTTGGCCAGACAGTGTCACCCGACGATGCCTATCTCGCCAGTCGCGGCTTGCGGACATTGTCTTTGCGGATGAAGGCACATGAGGCCTCCGCGCTGCAGATCGCCAAATGGTTGCAGACCCAACCAGATGTTGCAGCGGTGCTTCACCCGGCGCTGCCGGAATGCCCAGGGCACGACATTTGGAAGCGTGACTTTACAGGCGCGTCGGGCCTGTTCTCGTTCATCCATAAAGGTGACGCCGCAACCGCCGCCGCCTTTGTAGATGCACTCGGCCTGTTCGGCATTGGCTATAGCTGGGGCGGCTTTGAGAGCCTTGCTTTGCCCGTCCACCCCGAAAAATATCGGTCAGCAGTGCCTTGGGACAAGGAAGGCACCCTCATCCGCCTGCAAATCGGGCTAGAAGATACCGACGATTTGATCGCAGATCTTGAGGCCGCCTTCCGTGAGAGTGGTGCCTTAACCTAACGTCGATTGAAAAGTCGCCCGCAAGCAAAAAATGCTTGAAGTTGACCCAGCGTCAAGATGCATAAAGCCTATATGACTGATTCGCTTCCAATAAACGAAGTTGTACGCCGCACGGGACTGACAAGCCGCACATTGCGTTTTTACGAAACCAAGGGGCTCGTCGCACCACTGCGCACTGCTTCAGGGCGCAGGATATTCGGTGCGCACGAATTGTCGCGCTTGCATCAGATCGCGGTCCTGAAATCGGCAGGGTTGAGTCTATCGCAAATGCAACGTCTGTTTGCGGGACATAGTGTCGATATGTCGGCGATGTTGACCGCTCAGCTAAAAATGCTTGATGAAGAGGCTGCGCAGATAAACAGCGCGCGCCAAATCATTCGCTTTGCAATGTCGCGCCTCGACGACGGTGAACGGATCGACCCCGCGACATTTTGTGCGCTCATCGAATCTGGACAGCGGATGACGAATCAAGAGCCAAGGGAATGGCAAGCCATAACCGACCGATATTTTTCTCCGGAGGAGAAAGCGAAATGGGCAAGGGCATGGCAAGTAATCGGTGCTGACTTCGATGCGCGATCCTATGATGCGCAATGGCAGAGTTTGGGCGACCGTATCAAAGCCGCGATACCAATGGAGCCCGAAAGCGAACGCGCGCAGGGCTTTGTCGATGAGTGGTTCGAACTGCTCAAGCCCTTTTCTGCGGTCAGCACGCCTGACATGTGGCAATCGAGCATAAAAATGTTTGACGAAATGGATCAATGGACAGGCGAAGGCGCACCCGATCCAGGCTTCGACAAGTTGGTCTGGGACTTTATGAAACGCGCCACGACGGCGCGCATCATGCGGGGCGGGACGTTGCCTTGGGTCAGGACCACTTAAATCCACCTTCGCGGCGTCAAAATGGCCTCAAACCGCGAAGGTGGACTTAAGTGGTCCTGACCCAAGTTTTGAAGCGAACAAAAAGGGAGATTGAAATGAACGCGTGGATCTATCTGGCAATCGCCATTGCCTTTGAAATAGCAGGAACGAGCCTGCTCAAGGCGTCGGACGGCTTTGCCCGTATCGGCCTCGGTATTGGCTCGATGGCATGTTATTGGGTATGTTTCGCCTTCCTTGCCGTGGCGATGAAGAGCATTCCGGTGGGGGTAGCTTACGCGATCTGGGCCGGGGTCGGGATATTGGCGATTACCATCATCGGTTGGCTGGTGTTCAAACAAAGCCTGCAACCCATCCAGATTGGGTTTATCCTGCTGATCTTGGTCGGGGCAATCGGGTTAAATCTGACAACAAAAGCCGATGCCGCAGAGCCTCAGCGTGTCGGCACGGGCACGTCTCCAGAATAATCGTAAAATCCGCGCTTTACCTTGCGGCCATACCATCCGGCCTCGACATATTTTTGCAGCAAGGGCGCAGGACGGAACTTTGGGTCGCCCGTCGATTGGAACAGTATATTGGTGATTTCAAGACAGGTATCGAGCCCGATAAAATCTGCCAAGGTCAGGGGCCCCATGGGGTGATTGAGGCCAAGCTGGCACGCGGTATCGATATCGCGCATGTTGGCAACGCCTTCGCCAAGCGCAAAGATTGCTTCGTTGATCATGGGCATCAACACGCGGTTGACGATGAAGCCCGGCGCATCATTGGCAAAAACCAATTGCTTGCCAAGCGCTTCGCCATATTGGCGCACGATGTCGACCGTCGCGTCCGTCGTCGCAAGCCCACGGATGATTTCAATCAGGCCCATGACGGGCACCGGATTGAAGAAATGGACACCAATAAATCTTTTTGGGTCGGACGACGCCTGCGCCAAACGGGTAATAGGGATGGACGATGTGTTCGATGCCAGCACCGCCTGATGGCCAAGGATTTTGCCCACAGCCTCAAATATCTTGCGCTTGATATCCTCGCGCTCGGTCGCCGCTTCGATGATTAGCCCGGCATCAGCCATCGGTTCATAGCTGGCGACAGGCTCAATGCGCGCCAACACTGTGTCGGCTTCGACCTGCCCCATTTTCTCTTTGGCGACCAAGCGGACCAAGGCTTTGGCAATGCTGGCTTTGCCTGCTTCGGCCTTGGCCAGATCAAGGTCGGATAGATAGACATGATAGCCAGCAGCAGCGCTCACTTGCGATATGCCTGCACCCATTTGACCCGCCCCGATAACACCAACTGCACGCATTTTTTCACTCCGATTTCGCTTCCATCCGGGCTCTAGCGAACCCCATGCCCAAGCGCCAGCCTTGCGCTTGTCTTATGCCTTTGGCGCGCACACCCGCAAGGGTATCGCAAGCTTGGGCTAGCGTTTCCATCAATTTCCACTTAAGCGCGGCATAAATCCTCCAGATTCAAGGCAGAAAGTCATTTAGCCATGTCCACACCCGTTCGTCATGCACCGCTTAAAGTGGGCCTCGCTGGACTTGGAACCGTGGGCAGTGGCGTCATTCGCCTGATTGAAGAAAATGCAGCGCTTATTGCGCGCAGAGCCGGCCGCGAGATCAAGATTGTCGCCATTACCGCGCGTGACCGGACAAAGGATCGCGGCGTTGATCTGTCGCCGTATCGCTGGGTCGACGACATGGGTGCGCTTGCGACCGCGGACGATATTGACGTTGTGGTAGAGCTCGTCGGGGGATCCGATGGCCCTGCCCTGACCTTGGCTCGTGAGACTTTGTCCAACGGACGCGCTTTGGTGACCGCCAACAAGGCGATGATCGCGCATCATGGTTTCGAACTTGCGGCTTTGGCGGAGCGCAAGCAGGCTGCGCTCAAATTTGAAGCGGCTGTTGCCGGAGGTATTCCTGTTATTCAAGGTCTGCGCGATGGTGCCGCCGCCAACCGCATTGACCGAGTCTATGGCATTCTCAATGGCACATGCAATTTCATCCTGTCCACTATGGAGCGCGACGGGCTGGATTTTGCGCAGGTTCTTTCCGATGCGCAGGCCAAGGGCTTTGCCGAAGCCGATCCGTCGTTCGACATTGACGGGATCGATGCCGCGCATAAGCTTTCGATTCTTGCCTCCTTAAGCTTTGGCTCTGTCATCGACTTTGGCGGAGTTGAGGCGCGCGGTGTGCGTAAAATCCTGGCGGCGGACATCGCGCAGGCCAAAACCTTGGGCTATCGTATCCGGCTGATTGGCCTTGCTGAAATTGACGGCGACAATGGATCGTCGACTATTTTCCAGCGCGTTGAGCCGTGCCTCGTGCCACTGAGCCACCCGCTGGCAGTTGTCACAGGCGCAACCAACGCCGTCGTCGCCGAGGGCAATTTCTCGGGCCGCCTGCTGTTCCAAGGCGCAGGCGCAGGCGACAAGCCAACAGCGTCAGCGGTCGTCGCCGATTTGGTCGATATTGCGCGCAAGGAAACCGGCCCTGCATTCTCCATGCCGTCGGCTGAACTTGAAAAACTGCCGCGCGCCGCCTCGGCGCACCGGATCAGCAAAACTTATTTGCGCATGTTGGTGGCCGACCGGGTCGGTGTGCTCGCGGAAATCACCGCAGCGATGCGCGATGCGGGGCTGTCGATTGAAAGCCTCATCCAAACCGAGGCAGGTGACGATGGTTCGGCATTGATTGCCATGGTTACACATGCCGGGCCGGAGCAAGCCATCAACGACACCATAAATGCGCTTTCAACATCCGATAGCTTGCTTGGCGAGCCGATGGTGATGCACATTTTGGGCGAATGATCAGGGCGGTGCGTGCTCGCCGTCGGTGACAATCATATCGGGTTCAGGCAGCCCTTTGAGCACTTCTTCCAAGGGGATTGCCGGCGGCGGAACATAGCCGAACGAAGATGTCCAAAATGGCGGAATTTTAGGGATTGGCGAGCAGCAGGCCGCGCGCAGTTGCGAGACCGCCTCGCCGGGGCGGATACGGTTTTCATCAGGAGGACCTCGATCCGTAAACATGCGCTGGCTTTTATTGTCGGGATTTTCGCCGCACACGACAATTTCGTCGGTTGCAGGATATTTAACGCAGCCATCTTCATCGACCGCAATTATCCGTCGGGCTTTTTCGATCTGTTTCGCAATTTCGTCATCGCTCACTGGTTGCGCAGAAACGACGGAGGCAGAAAGTGCCACGGCAGCGACAAGTAATCTCGACATTTAGCTACGCCTTCCCTATCGGAACCGCAGTGCCGACGTTAACGCCCCAGATGCCGAAATTTCTTTCCCCAGAAACCCGATATTTCAAATAGCTAGGAAAAAACGATGACTACAGCAAGCCAAATCCTCGACCGGGTCCTTGTTTTGGAAATGGTGCGGGTGACTGAGGCTGCTGCCATCGCAGCGGCGAAGCTTATTGGTCGCGGCGATGAGAAGGCAGCGGATGCCGCCGCCGTCGAAGCGATGCGCGCCGCCTTGAACGAATTATATATGGATGGAACGGTCGTCATCGGTGAAGGCGAGCGGGACGAAGCGCCGATGCTGTTCATTGGTGAAAAGGTCGGATCGGCGATTGGCACTGGCCCCAAAATCGACATCGCGCTGGATCCGTTGGAGGGCACTACCATCACCGCAAAGGCCGGCCCGAACGCACTGGCCGTTCTGGCCGTGGCCGAAGAAGGCAATTTACTCAACGCGCCCGATGTCTACATGGACAAGATTGCAGTTGGCCCCGGCTATTCACCCAATATCGTCAATCTCGACAAATCGGTGGCTGAAAATGTTGCTGCTGTTGCCGCGGAAAAAGGCGTGCCGCCGCATGAGCTGATTGTGTGCGTGCTTGACCGTCCCCGCCATGAAAAGATGATCGCCGAACTGCGCGAAATTGGCTGCGGCGTCATGCTTATCCCCGATGGCGACGTCGCCGGTGTGATAGCAACCACGAACCCCGACACGACCGTCGACATCTATATGGGTAGCGGGGGCGCGCCAGAGGGCGTGCTGGCAGCCGCTGCTTTGCGTTGCGTCGGTGGCCAGTTTAAGGGCCGCTTGCTGTTCCGCAATGACGATGAGCGGCTGCGCGCCCGCAAATGGGGTATCGAGGATCTCGACAAAATCTATGATCTTGAAGAACTGGCCAAAGGCGACTGTATCTTTGCCGCTACGGGCGTTACGCATGGTTCCTTGCTTGAGGGCGTAAAGACCCTTCGTGATGGCCGCGTGACCACCGAAAGTGTGGTGATGCGCGCCTCATCGGGCACCGTTCGCTGGGTCAAGAGCGAGCATCGGAAAGCGGACCATATCGGCTGATATTCAGTAAATACCCATGTGCAGACCCGTCGCGATCTGATCGCCCATTTCCGCTGCCGCTGATAGCTGCGCAACATCAATAATTTTGGCCGCCAATATCGCCGCTTGTGTCTGCGCATGCGTGCACACAATCACAGTTGGCAGTATTTGTCGCAGCCGCCAGCCCGTCGTGATCCGTTCGGCCTGCGCAACCGCATTGCGTCCGTCCGAACCAGCGCATACGATCATCGCATAAGGCCGCCCGTTTAGCGCGCCAAGGCACGGATAATAGCATCGGTCGAAAAAGCTTTTCATGCCCCCGCTGATCGCCGCCAGATTTTCAGGAAAGACGAACAGATAGCCATCTGCCGCTAACATATGTTCAGGGTCGGCCTCTGCTGCGTTCAGCATCAGCACATGCACGCTTTGCCCCCGCACCGCGCCGTCATAGGCCGCCTGCGCCAGAGCCTTCGACCCGCCGGTCATGCTGTGCCAGATTATTGCCAGTTGCTTCATCCCCACTTGCTAGCACCAGCAGCGCGCCATAGGGAAGCATCATGAAGCCAGTCCTCGACATAAATCACTCCATCCTTGAACAAGCCTGGCATTGGCGGGGCAGCGGCACCGATGGCCGCGACCCGGATTTTCAGCCTGACGATCTTGTGACCCAGTTGCTCATGGCGCGCGGTGTCGCGCGCGACGATATCGAGCGGCACCGCAACCCGACCATCCGCAACTTCATGCCCGACCCGTCGATCTTTCAGGATATGGAGAATGCGGCACTTCGACTGGCACAGGCGGTTGAGGCAGGGGAGCAAATCACCGTCTATGGTGATTACGACGTCGATGGCGCGACCAGCGCGGCGCTCCTCATCCGCTTGCTGCGCAATTTGGGGCTAGACGCAGGCTATTATATCCCGGACCGCTTGATGGAGGGCTATGGCCCCTCTGGCGAAGCCTTGGTCCGTATTGGCGACGGCGGCAGCCGCTTGATCGTTACCGTCGATTGCGGAGCCATGGCCTATGACGCCTTGTCGCAGGCCAAGGCCGCTGGGCTCGAGGTCATCGTCGTAGACCATCATAAATGCGCCACAGAGCTTCCTGAGGCCTTTGCCTTGGTCAACCCCAACCGACTGGACGAAACCGACGCAGCGGCGTCCCACGGGCATCTGGCGGCGGTTGGCGTGGCATTCCTTTTGGGGGCAGCGTTGATCCGCACGCTGCGCACCCGTGGCTATTTCGCCACCCGGGCCGAACCCAAAATCATGGAGCTACTCGATATCGTGGCCTTGGGCACCGTGGCCGACGTGGCGCAGCTGCGCGGGCTGAACCGCGCGTTCGTTGCGCAAGGGCTGAAGGTAATGGCCGCGCGCCGCAACATAGGTCTGTCCGCGCTCATTCAAGCGAGCCGCCTGACCCGCGCACCGATATGCTCCGACCTTGGCTTTGCCTTGGGTCCACGCATAAATGCCGGCGGCCGCGTCGGCAAATCTGACCTTGGCGTGCGCTTGCTGATCACCGAAGATGCGGTCGAGGCACAAGACATCGCGATGGAGCTTGACCGCCTGAATGAAGAACGCCGGGCGATTGAATCGGTGGTGCAGGAACAGGCCGAGGCCATGTTGGCCGGACAACATAACCGCGCAGTGGCGTTGTTATCGGGCGAAGGCTGGCATCCGGGTGTCATTGGAATCGTTGCTGGCCGCATCAAGGAAAAAACCGGCAAGCCATCCATCGTCATTGCCGTCGATGAAAATGGCGTCGGCAAAGGATCGGGCCGGTCCATCGCGGGTGTTGACCTGGGCGCGGCAATCATTTCGGCACGCGAGGCTGGATTGCTGGTGGCAGGCGGTGGCCATGCCATGGCGGCGGGCCTGACCGTAGCGCGCGATAAAATTGATGCCTTGGCCGACTGGCTCGACGCGCGGCTGGCAACAGATGTCGCCAACGCATCGGGGACCAAGGCGTTGCTGATCGACGCCATTGTCGCGCCGCGCGGGCTGAACCCCATTTTTGTCGACGCCATGGAGTCCGCTGGACCTTATGGCATGGGCTGGCCCGGGCCGCGGGTGGTTACAGGGCCATTGCGAATCATCAAATGCGATATTGTCGGCAAGGACCATGTCCGCGCGATTGTTGCGGGTGACGATGGCCAGTCGTTCAAAGCCATGGCATTTCGTCAAGGCGAGACCGTTCTTGGTCAGACCATGCTCCACGCCGATCGCGGTCGCCGCTACTGGTTTGCAGGCCGCGCCAAGACCGATGACTGGGGCGCAACGCCAAAAGCGGAGCTGCATGTCGACGACATTGCCTTTGCCGACTGAGTTTGCGCCAACTTGGCCTTGACGGGGGCAGAACGAATCCGTAAAGGCGCGGCTCGCCAAGCGATTGGCCCCTTCGTCTAGCGGTTAGGACGCGGCCCTTTCACGGCTGAAACACGGGTTCGATTCCCGTAGGGGTCACCAA
>Ga0208327_1000039_pt1 | contig 36063 bp, 21 predicted proteins | sample LakMenEpi26Jun08_FD_150733 | JGI IMG/M metagenome (GOLD analysis project Ga0208327, IMG submission 150733) | Freshwater microbial communities from Lake Mendota, WI - 26JUN2008 deep hole epilimnion (SPAdes) | ecosystem: Environmental > Aquatic > Freshwater > Lake > Epilimnion/Euphotic zone ...
TGTTTCATCGGGCGCTACTCTTTGATCCTACCTTGGCGACCTTTGCGCCCGTTGCGTGAAAACATCATCCTTCAATCAACCCACTGTAAACAGCGAGGCGCCATTTTCCTCATCTCTCCAAGTTCACCGTATCAATCCAAAACCGATGTATCCCGCCAATCCCTTCCTCCAACTCGTTCCCGCGCGTCTCTATACGGCCATCGCTCGTCTCCGGGCGCAGGTCTGGGAGAGCGTCGCCCCGGTCACCGATATCTCGGCCACGGCTCCCTCGCCTGACTACATCGAATGGGAAGAGGCCAGAAAATCGGCACTGAAGCCGCTCGGAAAACTTCCGCAACATTATGGAAAGCTCTGGGATCAGCGCTGGTTCCGGCTTCGTCTCCCGGAGAACCGGGGAGAGACCTATCTGCGGTGGGATGACGAATCGGAATCGACGCTCTATGTCGACGGTCTGCCTCATTATGGCTTCGATGTCCCCCACCGGATCGCCCCGCTTCCCAAGAGTTCGGGTAAGACTACAGGCAAAGCAACGGGCAAGGGCATCCGTGAGGTCTGGGTGGAATCCATCGTTTGCCGCACCATCTGGCATCCGCAATCCGACGGCCTCAGTCCTGAGGGAAGCCTTCTGAAGGGGGCCGAGCTCCTCACGCGGAACGATCTCGCCTGGGAGGTCCTGCATGACATTCTGGTCTTGGAGGATCTGATGGCGGAGGAACTCCGTGCTGCTTTCCCTGCGCAGGATGCGAATTTCGGTCCCATCGGGGTGAAGCCGGAACTGGGATCCATCCCTCCCCTCCTGCGCCGACTCCTGCGCCACCTCGACAATGCGATCAATGCCTTGGACTGCGGGGGGCTTCCAGAAGCTAAAAAAGTCCTCAAGGCGATCTTCGCCGATCTGAAGGGCAACGAGGCGACCCCCAAGGGGATCCTCAACGGTCACGCCCACATCGACCTTGTCTGGCTCTGGCCGGAGCGAGTCGGGGATCGAAAGGCAGTGCACACCTTTGCCACGATGAACCGCCTCTTCGAGCGCTATCCCGAGATGCGTTTCGGCTATTCCCAACCCGCCAGCTACGAGGCCGTGGAGCGGATTTCCCCCGCTCTCTCCGGGGCGGTGAAGAAGCGGATCAAACAGGGTTGCTGGGAGGCCCACGGCGCCACCTATGTCGAGAGCGACACTCTGCTTGCCTGCGGTGAGGCCTTGGCGCGGAGTTTCCTGATCGGCCAGCAGGGATTCCGGGGACTCTCTGGAAAACCGTCGCCGATTCTCTGGCTTCCCGATGTGTTCGGCTATTCCGGTTGCCTTCCCCAGATGATGAAGGAGACGGGGGTCGATTATTTCTTCACCACGAAGCTTGCATGGAACGCCATCACTCCCTTCCCCTTCACCAGTTTCCGCTGGGTGGGAATCGACGGGAGCGAGGTGGTCGCCTATCTGTCGAGTTGTACCGGATCCAACCAGGGGATTCCCGGAGGCGGTTACAATCAGAATGTTTTCGTCAGCGAGCTTCGCAGCGGGGCGGCCAACCATAAACAGTGCGATGTTCATCCCGAGTTTCTGGCACCGACCGGTTTCGGCGATGGCGGTGGCGGTGTCACCGAGGAGATGTGCGAGAGGGCCCGGCGTGTCGCCGAAATCCAGGGAATCCCCTCCTCGCGATGGGGTACCCTGTCCGGCTTCTTCGACCGGCTTGGGAGACTGCGTGACAAGCTTCCCACCTACCGAGGCGAGCTTTACTTCGAGTACCACCGGGGGACCTACACCACGCACGGGGAGATCAAGGCGGCCATGCGCGCGGCGGAGCGCGCTCTTCAGGTGCGCGAGGCAGCGGCCTGCGTCACCGGCGGCGGCTCGATCGACCAGGCTGCCTGGAAGCGGGCTGTCTTCGCACAGTTCCACGACTACATCCCCGGCAGCTCGATCCACGAGGTCTATGCGGATGCCAAGCCTGAACTGCTCGGCATCGCCAAATCTGCCCTCGATTCCTCCGCTCTGACGCTCGGAGGGCGTGGGAAGAAGTCGGCGGGCCTCTCGCTCTTCAATCCCCTTCCGCTGCCGCGCTTCCACCGGCACGGTGGGAAACGCCTCCTGCTTCCCCCACTTGCCGGAGCTCCTGTGGAGTCCTTTGCCGAGTTGAAAGCCGAGAAGGTCACCGCTTCCGCAACCGGGATGAGTAACGGGCGGATTGATGTGCGCTTCGATACGGCGGGCTGCATCACGCGACTCTCCGTCGATAACAAAGCGGTTCCGTTCTCCGGAGCTGCAAACGGTTTCGTCATCTACCCGGAATTCCCGACCACCTTCGAGGCTTGGGATATCGACCGCCAGGCCCTCTCGCTCGGCAAGGAGGATCACCGCAAGGCAACGGTCCGCATCTCCGCCAAGGATCCTCTCCGCGCCGAGGTTGTCTTCGAGCGTCCCTTGGGCAAGAGCGGCAAGGTCTCCGTCCATTACATCCTCGAGGCCGGAAGTCCGGTGCTCCGCATTGACTATGATCTCGACTGGAAGGAGGAGAATGCGTTGCTCAAAGCGGCCTTCCCGACTCGATTCATGGGGCGTCACGCGCGTTTCGCCATTCCCTACGGAAGTGTCCGGCGCCCGCAACTCGGTGGTGACACGCAGGCCGAGGCGATGTGGGAAGTTCCCGCGAGTCGCTGGGCCGTGGTGAGCGATGACTCGGAGAGTGAGGGGTTCTTCGTGGTGACGGAGGACAAGTATGGATTCTCGTGCCGCGACGGGGTGCTCGCCCCGAGCCTGGTCCGCAGCGCCAAAATCACAAACGAGGACCGCGGCTACCAGCGTGGCACCCATCCCGAGCCGATCCGCCGCACGCTTGCTCCGAATGTCTGCAGTGACATCGGAGAGCATCGGATCCGGATCGCCATCGGTCGCTTCGATCCCGCCGCTCCCCGCGAGGAGCAGCCCGCTGCGCTTGCGGAGACGCTCTTCACCCCCGTGCTGGAATACTCCGGAGATCCGGCGGATTGCGGATTCCTGGGGCTCGAGGGTGGCGAATCGCTGCAGCCCGCATGGGCCGTTCCAGGAGGCAAGTGCTCCTGGACGCTCAGACTCCACGAGACGCTCGGGCGGTCCGGTTCCTGCCGGATCCTTCTTGCCGAGGGTTGGAAGGCGACCCCTGTCAATCTCTCCGGAGCCCTTATCGGGAAGAGCAGCGCGAGGGTGGATTTCCGCCCCTACCAGATCGTCAGTCTCCGAATCTCGCAGTCATGACCGGGTATGATTTTACGGACTTGATGATTCCTTGATTCCTTAGGCGCCTCGCTATTTACAATGGATTGATTGAAGGATGATGTTTTCACGCAACGGGCGCAACGGGCGCCAAGGTAGGATTAAAGAGTAGCGCCCGATGGAGCGGAGGAGGGCGGAAAACTGAACCAAGTCTCTGGGGAGAGGTGCGGAAGATCCCGCGCACGCGGGACCCTGAAAGGGTGGCACGGCTTGCCGGGAGGCTAGTGCCATCAAACCTAAGACCTGAAGGGCGGAACCAAGCACCTGCGTAGGCGTGCGGTAGATCAACGCGAATGCGGGACCCTCAGGGCGGTACCGCTTTGCGATCGTTGCGTCCTTTGCGTGAAAATCATTCTGTGTCTTTTCCGGAACATTTCCCCACTTCCAATAGCGAAGAGCCATTCCTTAACCAGGGCTTAATCAGCGGTTCCTTAGAGGGAATTGTAGATTTGCGCTGAATTGGGAATTGCATCCCGGCCACGGCCACAGGTTAAATAAATGATTCTATGAAACCTACGTTACTTGTCTTGGCTGCGGGGATGATGAGCCGTTATGGCGGTCTGCAACAGATCGACCCGGTCGGCCCCTCCGGAGACGTCGTTCCCGATAAGTCGCAGTGCTGGCGAGAACGCAGAACCACAAGAACCTGCCAACGATTGGCAAGCCGTCGCCGGAGTTCCAACGCGAGATGCCCAAGGATGCCCTCACCGTGCTGCCCCCCCCGCTGGCAGCATGCGCCCGCCTGTTCCACCGACCTGCGCCTGCACCGCGCCACCGTTAATCACAAGGTCGGCGAAGGTATGGATTTCGCCGTCGCTGCTGGGGACCGAGCCATGGATCTGGTCACCCAGCTTGCCCACGGAGGCCCCATATCACGAGCAGATCAAGTCGCCCCATGCCCTAAAAACCAACCATGAGTATCCATACAACGACCGTGACCCTTCCAGGGGATATACGCATTGAACTACTGATCTCCCCGGATGGTTTTTTCAGGGGGATCGGCGCGATCACGGTACGAGGGGTGCCGTTACGCAATGCTGAGGTGCCGCTACGTATCCAAATGGATACGCACGATGGAATCCTGTACACGCAGCTTCGCTTGCGGGAGATCGTGCCGCTGGCCGATGGTGGCCACGAGCTGCGCTTGGTGGCCCTCGGTCTGCCCTGGGGACGCGGCGAGATCCTCGATGACTATGCGCAGTCGGTGATCTACCCCACGCTCAGCGACGCAGCGGTGATGGACGATCTGCGCATCGAACTGCGGCCGCTGCGGCACTCCCTTGGTGGACATGAATGGAGCGGCTTCTGCTACCGCCTGCATTTCCGCAGCGACACGCGGCAGGTCCACCGTGCCCTGATCCATGCCACCTGGGAACTCGGCGGCGTCATCACCGGCAACACCGTGCTCTGCCCCGGGCAGTGCAATCAGCCGGTGTGGCGCGGGACGAAGGAGGCCATGTTCACTTCCGCGTGCCTGCGCGCTTTGCACATGTACGGGCAGCTCCACGGCAACTCCTTCCAGTTAGGACCACGGGCCGGCATGTGCCAGGCTTTCGATTTCCAGCACGGCCCCCATGGCGTGCTGCTGGGGTTCTGGCCGGAATTCGATGGGCTTTCCAGCCTGCTCGAATCGCGATCCGGCGAGGATGTCCTGCACGTGCTCGACGAGTACCGCCTTCCGTTGGCCAACGAGTTGGTCACGCCTGCGAAGTGGATCCTCTTCACCCCCGGTAACCTGCCTGAGCACGAGGCGCGCGATCTGTGGTGGGACACGGCCCAGGCGGTCCATGGTGGCATCCGCCAGCGCTTCGGCGTCAGCGCCTCGCGCATGCTGCCGGAAGGTCCGTTCCACCAGGGATTCGGTTACGAGACCCGCATCCACAACAACAAGCTCCAACTGGCGTTGCGCGCGGGGCAGTGGGTGGACCATCCCGATGTCATCGACGCCTACGCCGAGCAGGTGCTTCCACGTCTGGCCGAACTGGGATTCAAACGCTTCAAGCCCGAGGTGGTGACCGAGAGCGACGTGACGGTGCTGGGCATGCAGCGCAAGCTCGACCACGGCATCCACGGTGATCTGCATTGTGCCAGCGTCTGTGCGACGCAACGCCTCCTGCCGGCTGAATTCTGGGGCGGACTCCCCGCCTGGCAACGGATGTACGAACGCGGCCACAGCCTGGGGTTGCAGATCGGCCATTGGATTGGAGCGCACATATCCCCGCGTGCACCGATCCTCGACCAGCATCCATCCTATCGGATGATCGACGCCCTCGGGTTTCCTGCTGGCGGCGGCTATGGGTTCCATACCCTCAACGTGGCGAATTGGAACAGCGGCTTCGCCGATTGGGCTTTCGACGACCTCCGACGCTGGAAGGAGGAAGCCGGGCTCGACTTCCTGTGGGTCGACTCCTACTCCAACCTGGGCATGCTGCAGATCAACTATGCCGACCACATGCGTCCGCAGTATGCTGCCTTTGCCCGGTTTCTCGCGCGTCTGCAACAGATCGGCATCCGTGACTTCAGCTTCGAAAGTATGTCCGCCTTGGGCTGCCCCAGTTTCGGTATGACTGATTTGCAAGGGGCGCAACGGGCACAGCGCCTGGATGTGGCCGGACAGCAGGATTTCGGCTGGTGGGCTGACGAGCCGGACATGATCTGCGACATGCACATCTGCCTCCACGACATTCCCCGCAGCGCAGCCGAATCCGAGCGTCTGCAGTTCCAGGCCATGGCTAGCCGCGGCATGCTCCACTATGGTCGGTCCAGCGAGTGGGGCGGCTTCGTCAGCCGCGACCTCGACCTCCCCGACTGGTGGCGGCGAAATCTGGCGATCTTCAACCGTGCAGAACCGCTGATGCATGGCGTGCGGCGGCTACTACCTGACCGCGCCGGGGTCGTTTGGCATTCAGATGCCGGCCGCTGTATCTGGACCTTCACCGACGTCGACGTGCCTGATGCCACCGCCGCGACCATTCAGCTGTTGCATGGTCAACCTGCAGTGGTGGCAAATGGCTCAGTTCGCTTGTCGGCAGGCGGAGTATATGCGCTGCCCAACCTTGTAACAAGGTTACCCATATGACCACCCCCTCATCGACCATAACTGGTGTTCTAACTAGCAACAACTAGGGGTCAGTGTTCATTTTGTTTCATTCTTTCTGAGACAAAAAACCTTAAGTGTGTCGGAACCTTTTTCTCGATCCGCGATATATCCATGCGGTGAATGACCCTGCTTACATTGACTGCGTTTTTCATGCCCAGATGCTCGGCTATCCACGCTTGGGACATCGTTGTCTTTTTCCAAAGCAATCCTGCTAGCAAAACCTTTCGCGGCTCAGTGCAGCGATGCCCGGCCAACTCATCGGCGCTGAGGTTTGCCAGCCGTAATCCCTCATCCAGAAGCGCGAGCGCATTTTGCTCACCGTGGGCCTGCCTTTCGGGGCTTGCATCATAGCCCCGCGCTTTGCGTTTTCGACCGATCACCTCCTCACCGAGCTTCATTAACTTCTCGGCAAATGCCTGTTTTCCCCAATACCAACCCCGCCGCAAATGGCTTCCACGCTTGTCGGCATCTGCATCCACTGTCACTAACCCGCTCCGCTCACGCTCCTCAGTTACACGCTCGTCCAGGCGCTTGGCCATTTTTTCCCGACCATCTGCCGTATCCTCCACCCCCATCGTCGCCAGCCCATGCTCAGCCGCCAACCACTTCGCCCTTTGATACGGCATCAATGCATACCCGCCAGCAAGACTGCTCCACGGATAATCCAAGACACTCTGCCCGCGGCTCACATCAACCAGACCCGCCCGGCCCGGATTCAAGTGGATGTAATCCCAGAGCGTTTCGTAATAGTAGGGGCTTTCTCCATCGACCACCACCGCCTTGTAGCGATCTCCAAACAACCTCCCCCACTCGCGATGCCGCACATTGAATCGCCGCGTCACCGTGTTTTGGAACCACTTCATTCCCTCCACCAGATTCGCCTCGGGCGTCTGAATAAAAAGATGGTAATGCTTGTTCGTCAACACCCACGCGTGAACAGGCCAACCCGTTTTTTCACAGACATCGGCCAGACATTGCAAAAAAAACCGCCGGTCGTGGTCATCCACAAATATAGGCCCCCGCCGGTTCCCCCGAGCCATCACATGGTAAAAAGCTCCTTCAAATTCCAATCGAATACTTCGCGCCATGCAGGGAATCCAACAGATAATACAAACGCACGCCATCAAAGGATGAAAGATAATGCACACTGACCCCTTGTTTATGGGTTAAAATATAATGGTGCTTAGTTGGCTGAACTGCCACAAAGCAGGGCCTGAAAGAAGAATAGCAAAGGAGTAATCCGAATGAAAAACCACCTCGTGATGGCAACAACGGCAATCGCATTTGCCGCCAACAGTTTCGCCGCGGATTGGCGTGCCATCGCGGAGGCGGCCGGACCATCTTGGAAAGCAACCGCCACGGGGCTCGAAGCGAAAGGGCCTCGTTACCACGACTTGCCGGAGACCGCGCTCGATGGGATGGAAGACAACGCTTACGCGTATTTCCAATCCAGGGCGGTGAACCTCTGGCAATACGCGTTCCTTGGCGATGCTGGCGGGAAGGACTACACGTTGACGGCGACCGTGCGCGTGCTCGATCCGGCTCCGATCAAGGGCTTCCGACCCGGCCAAGGCAATATCTTCATGAACTACCAGTGGGGACGCGAGGCGATCGGCTCGGATGTGGGGCTGATCGTGCGGCACACTGACGCGGATAACTATTATCAAGTGCGGCTTTCGACCGGCTATGGTCATGTTGAGCTTTGGAAAACGCATGGCGGCGTGGTGCGGGTGAAGCCGTTTGCGTTTGAAGTCGGCAAAGATTACCGCGTGGCTGTCACCGCCAGCGGGCCATGGATCACCGTTTCGGTCGATGGCAAGGAACTCATCCGTTACGCGGACCGAGTGATGCCGTTGGAGAATGGCCGCGCGGGGCTCGCCGTGCGTGAGAGCACGGTCAGATTTACGGACATTTCCGTGAAGCCCGCGACTCACGATGCCACGGTGCCGCCCCCTCATCAGCCCGACTTTCACCTCCGGCAGTGGGTGGGGCGCGAGTACGTTTTTGACGGGGATGAGCCGATTGGCCACCTTCCGGGCAATCGGGAGTGTCTTGAGGAATTCAAGCTCAAGCCCGGACTGATGCCTCTCCTGATTGCCCAAACCAGCGCAAAAATCATGGGTCAGGGGCGTGCTGCGCTCAAGTGGGCGGGTCAAGGAGAGATGAAAGTCCTCGAGGAGGGAAAGCAACTCCGCCTCTCGATCAATCCCGTGGAAACAAGCGGCAATGCCAGGGTCGGCGGGGAGTGGACCCTTTCGTATAATCCGACGCGGGATGACTACCTGTTGGACGGCCGTGTTTATGCCGAGGCGCTCAAGGACGATGTGCTCTCGAAGTGGGGTATCGATCTCACCGACCCGATGTTCTACCAATTACTCGCCCCAGCGACCGGCATGCTTCCCAAGTGTCGGTCCTATGACAATGCGACGATGTTCACGAGAGACGACGGGGTGCTCTGTGCTTTTCCGCTTAACCACGATGGGAAAAACAATGCCTTTGCGCCCGCATACCAACTGGCGATCAAGCCGGGAGGATATTGGGCAACCGTCGTGGATGGATGGGGCGTGGCGACGGAAATCCCGGAGGATAACTCGCATCGATTTTACGGGGACTACTGCTTCTGGGGATTGGATCAGCACATCTCGGTTCTTTGGAAGCCCGATCAGGTTTCCTACGCTCAACCGACCATCAATGATCGTCCAGTGAAGGCAGGGGAACGCTTTGAGGGGCATGTCCGCTTTTGGTTGATGGATCGTGAGGAAGCCTCCACCGCAATGCTCAAGGCTATCCGTCCCGCTTCCGGTGCAGGCGCGGATCGGGCGTGCCTGTTGCATCGCGAACCGGTTAACGATTGCACTCAGACTCTGCCCTTTGTCAGCGGAAGTTCTTCCCAGCTTTGGCTGGGGAATTACACTATCGAGAAGGCATCAGGACGGGGCGACCGCCAATGCGTGAGACTTCCGGCGGGTGAAAAACTGATTCTGGCCAATATCGGTCCTTCCTACCGTGCCGGCCCTTACCTGGCCAAGACCTATAAGGTCGGCGCCTGGGTGCGCAGCCGGGATTTCCACGGTACGATCCGCTGCACCATAGACTCCGCGGCCTATCCGATACCCAACACCGACCCGAAGCCATCGGCCGAGGTGAAGTTTGACGGCCCGAGCGACTGGGTGTGGCTCGGCTTCGAGACATCGATCCCGCACCAGTCGTATTTTTTCAGTTGGTCCTTCCAGGCGACAGGCACCGGCAGCGTCGACATTGACGACATCACTCTGGAGTCTGTATCGCTTGAAAAGAAATGATCACTAGAAAAATGAAAACACTGCGCATTATTGCCGGGTCACTGCTGTTGACTCTTGCGTGTTCGGCGGCAGAGACAAAAGTCTCGGCACCACAAGGTCGGCCGGTGCTGGTCGTGGACGGCAAACCGTTGCCGATGTCCGGATATAGTCCGATCTTTTGGGAGAAGCAGTTGATCGGGAAGAATATCGAGAACTTCAAGGGCCTGCCGGTCGGCTATGTCTTTGCTGGGCTGCCTGCTGGGACGCACACTTTCTGGTCCAAGGGCGTGGTCATGGCGGAACCGCAGTTCAATTACAGCGGCTTTACGACTATTGACGGGGCGTCGCGGTTAGTGGCTGAGGCCATGCCGCAAACCAAACTGATTATCCGCTTTGGGCTGGATGAGCCCGATGCCTGGAGGAATGCCAATCCTGACGAATTGGTGCTGACCGAGACCGGCAAGCGCCTCGCCGTTCCTTCGCTGGCATCCGAAGTTTTCTGGGGCACATCAGCCGACGCCGCCAAGGCGCTGATCCGCTGGCATGAGTCCCAACCCTACGCAAAGCACATCATCGCCTACGCCGATTTCTGGCGCATCGAGGGCACACACGAATCCACCATCATGGGCTGGCTCAGCGACCGTAGCCCTGTCATGACGGCCGCTTGGCGCGCGTATCTCCAGAAAACCTACGGTGACGATGCGAAGCTCCAAGCCGCCTGGGGTGATCCGAAGGCGACGATTGCCACATCCGTGCCACCAGCCGACCGGTTGCGTGGCCCGGTGCGCGAGGTGGCGGCGATCCCCTTCTGGCAGGCCGGCAAAGAGAATGCCCCTCTGCGCGACTGGCTGCTCTGCCTGCGCGGGCTCTTCCACCAGCGGGTGCTCCAGGTAGCGGCCGCCATGAAGGAGGGCTGCAACGGTCGCGTTCCGATCCTCCACGACATGCTCAAGCAGCCGATGCAGGGCTGGAACATTGGCGATTTCTTTAACCTGGAACAACCCATGCAGCCCTTCGGTCTGGAGCTGATGGCCGGCTGCGGCTCCTCATCCGTGGACGGGTTATTTGACGCTCCCGGCATGGACGGCCTGATCACGCCACACGATTATCAGGGCCGCGGTATGGGCGGCATCTTCGAACCGGAAGGGGCCGCTGATTCCTGCACGCTGCGTGGCAAGCTCTTCCTCTGCGAGATGGACACGCGCACCTACGCCGGGTATCGCGTCGAAGAGGCGCCTGCCCGCGACCTGGCCGAGTTTGAAGCGATCACGTGGCGCAATATCGCCACGTCGTTGTCGCGTGGCTGGTGGCCCTACTGGATGGATCTGTATGCCAATTGGTTCAGCGACCCGGCCATGCAGCCTGTCCTTGCCCGGCAGGTGAAGGTCCTCAACGAGGCCTCCGCATGGCCTCACCACGACGAACCCGGCATCGCCATCGTCATTGATGACGCTGCGACGGAAGAGACTAATGGCGCGGGGCGTTATCCGTTCCTGGCCATCTCCGAGCAGATCCGGCTGGGCATCGCCCGGTCCGGTGTGCCATACCGCATTTATTTGCTGGAAGATCTCGCGCTGGCCAATCTGCCGCCGCACAAGGTCTGGTATTTCCCCAACCTGTTCCGTTACGACGACCGCCGCCTGGCTCTGGTCAACCGCGTGCAGAAGGACGGCAACGTGGTGGTCTGGGGGCCGGGCAGCGGCATCAGCGACGGGGCGACCATCGGCCCCGTCTCTGCGACGAAACTGACCGGCTTTTCTTTTGATGTCATCCCCGGCAACTACCAACGGCGCGGGCTCTTCCTCGGCGGACACCCCCTGACGGAGGGCATTGCCGGCCAGACCTTCGGCGACGGCCTGGGCTATGGCCCGCAACTGTTCCCGAAGAACGGTGTGAGCGTGGCCTCCGCCTTCGCTCAGCAGTCGGAAAACCACAGCGCGCTCGCCGTGAAGGAGCAGGACGGTTGGACGAGTCTCTTTGCCGCGGCGCTTCCGTTACCGGCTGGATTCTGGCGCAACGCCGCGCGTCTGGCCAAGGCCCACATCTGGTGCGAGACCGACGACGTGGTGGTCGCCAGCCGCGAGATCGTTGCGCTGCACAGCATCGTGCCCGGCGCCAAGACCATCCTCCTCCCACGCCCGTCCAGGGTCGTGGACCTGATCACCGGCAATGAGGTTGCGGCCAAGACCGGGGAGATTCGCCTCGAAATGAAAGCGCCGGGGACTCGCGCCTTCCAACTGCTGGAGCCGAAACCATGAACGTCGGAATCATTGTCACCGGCTTGTACTGCCTGCTTGGGTCGCTGGCAACCCAGGCCGGCGCAGCGACGGCCTTGCCCACGCAGGTGGTGACGCGCATCGACCGTGATTTGGTTCTGTCCGGAAAGATGGATGATCCCTTGTGGCAGCAGGCGGCGGCGTTCCCGCTCGCGGATGCCGACACCGGCGCGTCCCCTCATCTGGCCACCACCGTGCGCCTGCTCTACAGCCAGAAATATCTCTACGTCGCTTTTGTCTGTGCGGCCGACACCGTCAGCGCGACCCTCACCAAGCAAGACGACCCGCTCTACACCGGGGATGTTGTGGAAACATTCCTGGCTCCCTCCGGTTCCTTCCGCAGTTTTTACGAGATCGAGGTGAATCCGCTCAACGCCATCCTCGACAGCTATCAGCTCAGCTACAGCCAGCCGGACGGCTCCTACCGGAAACTTTACTTCAATCCGGCTTACACCTGTGAGGGTCTGCTGACCAAAGTTTTTGTCGATGGGGTGCTGAACCAGGCCCACGGCACCAAAAGCTGGACGATGGAAATGGCCATCCCCTTTGCCTCGATCGTTGGCCGCGACAACATCGTGCCGAACCCCGGCGACCGCTGGCGCGCCAATTTCTGCCGCATCGATACTGCTATCCCGGACAAACCTGCCTTCTCGTCCTGGTCACCGCTCGGCTGGCACGACTTCAACCGGTCCTACCGGTTCGGCTGGATTGAGTTCAAATGAGCAGGGGCCGCGGTGCGATGCTCGCGATCGCTTACGTCGCCCGCCCGGATTTTCCAGTCATCAGACAGCTCCTTCTTCCGACATTTATTTCAAAAAAACGAAACCATTGAAGACCCCCATGAACCCACAGCACCCCCAAGGCAGGACAGACATGACCATGAATTACAAACCGAACCACCTCACCGCGGCCTGTCGCAACATGGCCAGATTATGTCTCCTGGCCTGCGGGCTGGTACTTGGACTGGTACTTGGACTGGGCCTGAGCATGGGCCTGAGCATGGGCCTGGCTCTCGCAGCCCAACGGCCCGCCGCCCCGCTCGTCTCCGCCGAGGAGTTCAACGGACCTTTCGATGGTTGGAAGAACCTGAAAACGGATTTTGGCGCGGTCGGTGACGGTAAGGCCGACGACACTGCCGCGCTCAAGGCGGCCCTCGAGAAAGTGCAGAACGGCCAAGTGCTCTATCTGCCGGCGGGCACCTACCGTGTCACCGAGCCGTTCGTCTGGAGCAACCGTAAAGGCGTGGCGCTGCTTGGTGAGGATCCGGCCAAGACCATCTTTCGCTACGACGGCCCGGCCGGCGAAGCCATGCTGACGCTGCATGGCGTTAGCTACTCGAAGTTCGGGCGCATCACCTGGGACGGCCAGGGCAAGGCCCGTGCGGCGGTGGCCCACCAGTGGAATCCGGTGACCCGGTTTGGCCCTCCGGGCACCTCCATGGAGCATGCGGACGAAGTGTTCATGAATGTCGGGCGTGGCATTATTGGCGGCGCTGCGGTGCCGGTGATCAAGGAAGATGCCACGATCAGTCATTACAACCATGGCATGGACGCGGAGACGCTGGTCAAACGCTGCAAGTTCATCCGCTGCTCGGAGGCGGGCCTCAGCATCGAGAGCTTCAATGCGCTGGACTGGTGGGTCTGGGACAGCGAGTTCCTCGATTGCGGCGTCGGCGCCACCAACTGCGCCAAGGGTGAATACGGCGGCGGCCATTTCCATCTCTACCGTAACGTCTTCCGGGGATCCAAGGTTGCCGACATTCGCACAGGCCACACCAGCTACTTCGGTTTCCGCTTCAACACCTCCATAGGCTCGCGGCGCTTTCTGGAGACAATACGACCCGAAGGTTACGGCAAGGACAACTACTTCGGCAAGTGGAAGCCAGAAGACGCCTTTGGCTCACGGCAGGCGGTGCAGGGCAACCGCATCCTTAATCCGCTGGATCCCACGCCGATCTTTGTGAATCAGCACGGTCCGCTGCTACTGCTGGACAACATCTTTGTTGTGAAGCCCGAGGGCGACAAGCCCGTCGTTCAGGTCACGCCTCCCACCGATGGCGCGCGGTGCATCAGCATGGGCAACAGGTTCTACGGAGCCAGCCGCGTCGAGGTGAAGGGCGAACTGATCGAGCAGGACAACGAGACGCTCGCCTACGCCAAGGCCGACTTGGCCGAACCCTACCTGACGCCCACGTCGCCGCGGACGGAGCGTCGCATTATTGAGATCAAGGCTGGTGCCACGGGTGCGGAAATCCAGGCTGTCATTGACGAAGCCGCCAAACTCGCAGGCCAGAAGCCGGTGATCCACCTACCGGCGGGGCGTTATCCCGTCTCTGCAACCCTCCGGATCCCGGCCGGCGCCGATCTCCAACTCATCGGCGACGGCGAGGAGACAACCCTCATCTGGGAAGGGTCCAATGAGGGCGCCATGCTCCATCTTGCCGGTCCCGCCCGGGCGACGCTGCGCGATTTCCGCATCGCAGGCATCTGGAACTCGAAGGGACAAATCTTAGGCCGGGGCATCGTCGCCGAGAACCTCGATCAGCCGGACGGACAAATTCTGCTCGACCAGGTTGGCTCCAGTTACTGTACGCGGCAGGGCATGTTCGTTGACGGACTGACCCAAACTCGGGTCGAAGCACAGGGAGGCGGGCCCGGTGGGAATACCGGACCGGGCCTGACCGTCATCGGTGGCGGTGACAAGACCACCGCGTGGATGGGTTTCTTCGGTGGTGCCGGCTCCAACAACCAGCAGACGCACGTGGTCAAGAACGGCGGCAAGCTGGTCGTCTGGGACACCTGGTATGAAACCGCGATGAGCACCAAGGACTCCGAGCCGCGCTACATCCACCTGACCGATCGAGGCAACCTGACTTTCTTCAACGGCAAGATCGCCACCCTGCCTGGCAAGGAGGCGCGGCAGGATCTGGCCAGCGTCGATCTGGACGGTTTCGTCGGACATTTCACCCTGATTGGAGCCGAATTCGACACGAGGAATCCGCAGATTCGACTGGCCGGGACTGGCGAGGGCATGAAGACGCTGGTGTTGGGGACCGGTTTTTGCGAGACCAATCCGTATCTGGATAATCAGGCTCCGGCGGCGAAAGTCGCCGTGCTGGCGAGCACGCAGAACCACAAGAACCTGCCAACGATTGGCAAGCTGTCGCCGGAGTTCCTGCGCGAGATGCTCAAGGACGCCCGCACCGTGCTGCCCACCCGCTGGCAACCCGCGCCCGCAGGCTCCACCGATCTGCGCCTGCACCGCGTCACTGTTAGTAACAAGGTCGGCGAAGGCATCGTCTTCTCGGCAGGAGGGAAGTGACATGGGCAATCCGGAAACCATCCTGAAGACCGACGAGGTGGAAATCGGTGCGGATCCGCGCACCGGTTGTGTCATTAGTTCTCGCCTCTACGGTCGCGAACTGCTGGATCCGGCGGCTCCGCCGCACGAGCTGCTGGTCAATGGAACGCCTTTGGACCTGCGCGCCACGCCGCATAGCTGGACCAACATAGCGCCCTATCCCCAGTCCGTGGTCGGCCCGGCGGCAAACGAGATGCATGGCTGCCATTTCACGGGTCACTACAAAGGTTGGGGGCTGGATGTCACTCGGGCACTGCGTGCTCGATCTATAATGGAGCGCCGGAATGGTGGATTGATGCCCATCCCGACGATCTCCAGACCTACCATGACGGGGTAACAAACCGGAAGCCTCAGGGGGCAGGAGACTGGCGACGAGAGCCACCGACGACGCTTCGTCCCGTGCCATCCATATCTACCTAAAGACAGTGAACGGGAAAATTGTATACAAAAAAACTCACCTTAGTAGAAACATGAAACATGAAAGATGTATTACTCCCGCATCGAGTCGCCGCAGACCCGCATGTTCTATCTCGGTGAAATGGAAGGGGGCTAGCCATGAAAACCTTTATGAAGAAAGAAATGCTGAACTTGCACGTCTCGCCGGTTGGCAATGATCGCTGGTCAGGACATGCAGGAAGATGTGTCCTGAATAATACGGACCACACGAAGCCTTGTGATCATGTCCGGAAACGTTTCATTGCGATCTTGTGTCAGATCGTTTTGATTTCCGCCATGGTTACTGGCTTCAGCTCCTCTGCATGGGCTGGTGAGGCATTCCGCACGGATAGTAAAAAGTGAAGATTTAACAAAGCAACCGACAGCACAAGAGATGAATAACATTCTGAAGACCAACGGCCTGCTCCATGGCTGCGATTACAATCCGGAACAGTGGGAAGATGTTCCCGGGATCTGGGACGAGGACTGCCGGTTGATGCGGCAGGCGGGCATCAATACCGTCGCACTCGGCATCTTTTCCTGGAGCCGTCTGGAACCGTCCGAGGGCCAGTATGACCTGGACTGGATGGCGGACATCCTCGACCGGCTACACGAGTCGGGAGTTTCGGTGTGGCTGGCCACTCCCAGCGGCGCCAAGCCCAACTGGCTCGCCCTCGCTCATCCGGAAGTGCGCCGCTGCCAACCTTCGGGACACCGCGAACATCAGGCGGGCCGTCATAACCATTGCCCGACCTCGCCGGTCTACCGCGCCAAAGTGGCGGAGATCAACCGCCGTTTGTCGAGCCGCTTCGGCCGCCACCCGGCGGTCAGCCTCTGGCACATCAGCAACGAATACGGTGGATCCTGCCATTGCCCGCTCTGTTTCGCGGCTTTCCACGCCTGGCTGGAGCGCAAATACGGTACCGTGGATGCCATGAACCGCGCCTGGTGGAGCCGCTTCTGGAGCCACACCTACGACAGCTTCGACCAGATCACCTACATCGACGGCTCGGTAAGCGGGCTGTTGCTTGATTGGAAGCGCTTCGTCAGCGACCAGACCGCCGACTTCATGGCCGCCGAGGTGGCGGCGGTGCGCGAGCACAGTAACCTGCCGGCCACTACCAACCTGATGGGATTCTACGAGGAGCTCGATTCGGCCCGTCTCGCCAAGGTTTGCGACGTCATCGGCTGGGATGCCTATCCCGACTGGCATGGCAATACCCGGTGCAGCAACGGCAACGAGCAACTCCGTCCTTTCGACGGCATGGAAGGGGACGCTCTGGTGGCCAGCGAACTCGCCTTTCTTCACGACCTCCACCGCGGCCTCAAGGGCGGCCAGCCGTTTCTGCTGATGGAGTCCACGCCCAGCAACATCAACTGGCGGGGCATCTCTCGCCTGAAGGAACCGGGCGTCAACCGTCTGGCCGGTCTCCAGGCGGTGGCCCATGGCGCCGATGCCGTGGCCTATTTCCAGTGGCGCTCTGGCCGCGGCAGTTGCGAGGCCTTCCATGGCAGCGTGGTCGGCCATGTCGGGCACGGCGACACGCGCGTCTTCCGCGAGGTTGCCGGGCTGTCCCGCGATCTCGCCGCGCTGGCCCCGGTGGCCGGCACACGCGTCACAGAGCAGGCTGCCATCATCTACGACTGGGAAGTCCGCTGGCATCAGGATCTCTTCAAGCACGCCCGCAACACCGACAAGGACTACCCCGGTACCTGCATCCAGCATTACCGCCCGCTCTGGCGGCGTTCCATCGGCTGCGATGTCATCGGAGGCGAAACCGCCCTCGATGGCTACCGGCTTCTCATCGCTCCTGCACTCTACATGCTGCGGCCCGGTCAGGCGGAACAATTGGCCGACTTCGTGGAGCGGGGTGGAATTCTGCTCTGCACCGCGCCGACCGGCGTGGTTGACGAGCATGACCTGGCGTTCACCAACGGACGGCCCGGGCCGCTGCGCTCTCTCTTCGGCGTCTGGGCTGAAGAGATGGATGCCGCCGACGAAGGCGGCGTCGAACTGGTTCCAGCCGAGGGGGATCCGCTTGGCCTGGGCCGGCAACGCGGCGGCAGTATCTGCGAACTCCTGCACGCCGAAGGGTGCGAGGTGCTCGCCACCTATGCCGGTACCTGGTACGCGGGACGGCCGGTCCTGACCCGCCGCCGCCATGGCAAGGGCTGGGCCTATTACCTGGGCACCCGCGGCACGCCCGCACTGCTCGACGCACTCATCCCGCGGCTCGCCGCCGATGCCGGGATCACGCCGGTGCTGCCGGATCTGCCCGCCCCGATCACAGCGCACCGTCGCGGCGACCATCTCTTCCTGCTCAATTGGGGCCGCGAGGAACGAAGCCTGGCACTGCCTGCGCCCGCCCGCGACCTGCTGGGAGCCGTCGATTCCGTGACGGAAGTCACCCTGCCCACCTGGGGCGCGGCCGTCATCGGCGACTTCGGGAAAGACTGATGTCCGCGATGGAAGGAGCGGATACCTGGTATCCGACTTGGGCGGCCGATGGCAACCTCTACACGCCCTTTGCGGATGGCGTGGTCTAGGGAATTCCCTAGGGCCAGCGCTCCAACTGAAATCGACACAAAACCATTGGATTTTCTCCAAAACAGTCCAAAACACTCATAAGCGTACGGAATTCTTATCATATGAAAAAAATCGACTTGAGCGGAGATTGGACGATGCAACCCAAGAGCGGCGAATGGGCCGTTCCTGCGACGGTTCCCGGCGATAATGTGAGCGCCTTGCTGTCTACGGGAAAGATTCCCGATCCCTACTGGGCCGACAACGAACTTCAAGTGCAATGGATCGGACGCGAGGACTGGGTCTATTCCCGCGCGTTCGAGGTGGGCCCCGCCTTTTTGGAGGAGCGTGCCATCTTTCTGAATATCGAGAACCTGGACACCGTGGCGGCGATTTCTCTCAACGGTCACCTCGTTCTTCGAACGGAGAACATGTACCGGCGTTACCGTGTGGATGTCCGTGAATTCCTGGTGCCCGGGACCAATGCGATTCGTATTGAGTTCTCCTCTTCGGAACGCATCGCTCTGGAGAAGACGAAGCAGGTGCCATATCCGATTCCCACCACCAAATCTCCGGTGGAGTCTCCTCACCGCAACATGATCCGCAAGGTGCCTTGTCACGCCGGCTGGGACTGGGGGATCTGCCTGATGGTCTCCGGCATCTACGGGGATATCTCCCTTGGAGCCACTTCGTCCTGCCGCATCGATTACGTCACGACCACCCAGAAGCACAGTGCGGGAAGCGTCGAAGTGACGGTGGAAGTGTACGTGGAGTCGTTCACGGAGGGCGGGGTGGAGTTGCAGGTTTCGTTGGGTGGAGAGCGGGTTTTTCTTCCTGTTCAGCTCCACCTCGGGGCCAATCATCTCGAGGCAACGGTCACGCTGGCCAACCCGCGGCTCTGGTGGCCCGCCGGCTATGGGGAACAACCGCTTTACGATCTCACGGTGCGGGTCGCGGGCGAGGAGATGAGAAAGCGTATCGGCCTGCGCACGGTTCAGCTCGTCACCGAAGAGGATGCGCACGGCCTCTCTTTCCTGTTCCAAGTCAATGGTGTTCCGATTTTCTGCAAAGGCGCGAATTGGATTCCGGCGGACGCTCTGCCGCAGCGGCAGACCCGCGAGGTTGTCGAAGATCTGCTCCGGAGCGCGCTTGCCGCGAATATGAACATAATCCGGGTGTGGGGTGGGGGACAGTATGAGCCGGACTGGTTCTATGACTTCTGTGATGAGCACGGGCTGCTGGTCTGGCAGGACTTCATGTTCGCCTGCTCGCTCTATCCCTCGACGCCCGACTTTCTGGAGAATGTCCGCCAGGAGGTGAGGCATCAGATCAAGCGACTGCGCGACCATGCCTGCATCGCCCTCTGGTGCGGCAACAACGAGAACCACGGGGCGATGACTTGGTATGAGGCCTCGCGTAACAACCGGGACCGCTACATCGTGGACTACGATCGCCTGTTCGAGGGGGTCATCGGCAAGACCGTGGATGAATGCGATCCGACCCGCTCCTACTGGCCCTGCTCGCCTTGCGCTGGGCGGGACGATTATTCCGAGGGCCTGCTCGATGTCAACCGGGGTGACTCCCACTACTGGGGCGTCTGGCACGAGGAGAAGCCGTTCAGCGCCTTTCAGGAAATCACGCCGCGGTTCTGCTCGGAGTTCGGCTATCAGTCGTTTCCATCGATGGAGACCATCCGCGCCTACGCGCCGGAGGATCAGTTTAACCTCACCGCGCCGATCATGGAGTATCACCAGCGGAGCTGGCGCGGGAACAGCCGCATCATCGAAATGTTCAGCCGCTACTTCCGCATGCCGCAGAGTTTTGAGGGATTTGTTTATCTGAGCCAGGTTCAGCAGGCGCTCGCGATGAAGACAGCAGTGGAGGATTGGCGCCGCGCGCGGCCCGTCTGCATGGGGACACTCTACTGGCAGCTCAACGACAACTGGCCGGCCTGCTCCTGGTCGTCGATCGACTATGGTGGAAAGTGGAAACTGCTCCACTATGTCACCAAGCGCTTCTATGCTCCGCTGCTGGTTTCAGCATTCCAGACGCCCGAGGGCGATGTGCAGATCTGGGCCGGGAACGACCATCTCACCGAATCCGACGCAACCGTCACCGTAGAGATCTTTGATTTCTCGGGAAATCGTCTGCGTCGCGAAGCTCTGCCCGTGAAACTCGAGGGTGGAAGTTCCCGCAAAATCGTCTCATGGCCCGTCGCCGAGCTGGCGCCGGAGCCGACCAAGGTCTGGATGCGCCTCACTCTCGAGTCGGGCGGAGCGAGCGTCCAAAACGAACACTTCTTCAGCGAACCTAAAAAACTTCCACTGCAAAAACCGGATATCGCGGCCACCGTCGAAGCGGAGGCAAGCGGCGGATTCCGCGTCTTGCTCTCCTGCACCAGCCCGGCGTTTTATGTCAGCATCCAGGCGGAGGGAATCCGGGGTGAGTTCGATGACAACTGCATCACCCTGCTGCCGGGCGAACCCCGAGTGCTTCATTTTGTGCCCAAGGAAGAGGGGACATTGGAAGCTTTTCAAGCCGCTCTTCGAATCGAGTGCCTGAACGCACTGCATGCGTGACGGAGCTTCCTTGTTTTGAAAACGCTCCTCCATAAGATAAGAAAATGAAAACAGGTTCCCACTCCACCCCATCATCCCTCGAAAACGCGCATTGGCGCCTGGGCATCCACCCGCACACCGGCGCGATTGCGCGGATCACTCATCCCGAGGATCCCCATGGGATGAATTGGATCTCCGATAGCGCCGAGAATCCGGCCGTTTTGGATTCCAACGGCTGGGGTTTGGGTTTTCTGGCTATGCCCGGGTGCAACGGCCCGCAGCGCTGGCAGCGGCCCGAGGAGGTTGCGCTGGAAGAGAATGGTTCCCGCGCGCGATACCTGGTTGGCACTATCGAGGTGACCGTGAGTCGCCGCCTGCACGGAGACCGGTTCGACGAGACCTTCGAGTTTCGTAATCTTGGCGCGAGCGAGCAGTCCATCTGGGGACTGGGCCTCTATGCCCCATTCAACGATAACTATCCCGATGCGGCCACCTGCATCACCCGGCGCTGCAACGCTCATCTCTGGTGCGGAGGGAACACCACTTACGCCTGCTGCCTGCGGATGGGTGGCACGGGACCGCATCTCGGTCTGGTGCTCACCGAGGGCTTCATCGGCGGCTACAGCATCGAGGGCCGCGGGCTCACGTTCGGCGGATCAAACCTTCGCGGTAGCATCGTTTTCATCGCCAATGGGCTCACCCTTCAGCCCGGGCAGACCCACCGCATCGCCTGGACCTGCTTCTGGCATCAGGGGTGGGAGGATTTCTTCGCCCGGGCCCGCACCATACCCGGCTTCGTCGAGGTGAAGGCCGATCGATACACCTATGTTACCGGCAAGCCACCCGCCATCACGGTGAGCGACGCCAGCGCCAGGATCGAGCCGCTTTCAAACACTGCGGGCGAGCAGACGGTAAAGATTCACTACGGTGAAGGGCGTGAAACCTGGCTGCGCCTCAATTCCATCGACAATCTGGATTCACTGGTACAGAGCCGGATTGCATTCATCCGCGATCGGCAGCAGGTCAATGACAGCCTCAGCCCGTATGACGGGGCCTTCGTCTGCTACGACAACGAGACGCAGGCGCAGCTGCCTCACGGGTATCGTATCAACTGCTCCGAGGGCCGTGAGCGACTAGGGATGGGGGTGCTTCTGGCTCAGTCGCTCGCTTACTGGCGCGATGCCAAGGTCGAAGAGGCGCTGAAGCGCTACCATTCCTTTGTCCGCGCCAAACTCCAAAAACCCGACGGAGCTGTGGTGGGCGAGGTTGGGGGCGACAGTGACCGTCTCTACGACCTCCCGTGGGTCGCCCAGTTCCACCTCGAGATGTTCCATGCTTTTGGCGAGGAAGGTTACCTGGAGGACTGTTTTCAAACCCTGGAAGCCTATTACCGCCAGGGCGGAGACCGCTTTTATCCCATCGGCCTGCTGATGGTGGATGCCGTCGAGGCCTTCCGCGCGGCTGGGAGGCAAGCTCAAGGCGCTCAATTGCTCGCTCACTTCCTCCGGCATGGCGACCAGGTAGCCAAAAACGGGTTGAACCTTCCGCCGCACGAGGTGCATTACGAACAGACGATTGTGTGTCCGGCGGTCTTGATCTTGCTGGAGTGTTACCAACTGACCGGCGAGGAGCGTTATCTCGCCTGTGCGAAGCAAGTCATGCCGGCGCTGGAGGCCTTTGGAGGCCGCCAACCGGATCACCGCCTGAACGACATCGCCATTCGCCACTGGGACGGCTATTGGTTTGGCAAGCGAGAGGCCTGGGGAGACACCTTCCCGCACTACTGGAGCGCGACCACTGGTTGGGCCTTTTACCGTTACTGGCAGGCCACGGGTGATGAAAACTATCTCCGCCGCGGTCGCGAGATCCTCATGAACAATCTCAGTTCATTCCGTCCCGATGGCAGCGCAACCTGCGCCTACCTCTATCCCGATGTCGTCAACGGAGAGCCCGGCCGTTTCGCCGATCCCCTGGCCAACGACCAGGACTGGGCGCTGGTGTTACTGATGCAGGCGGCGCGGATTGATCCTTCACTGCTCGGCGAGGGAAGTGGGCAGGTTCCTGTCGCCGATGGGGGAGCTGGTGATGTGCAGAAGGTTATGTAAAAAGGCTCCTCGCTGCATCAAAACCGGAGTCGTGCGTGGATCATCTGATCCTCCATGTGTTCAAGTACAATGGTTCCGGGGATTTGGGCACGCATCACCCGGTGATTATCAACGATCATGCAGTGGCCTTGATGACAGGTTTGGTGCCCGACCGGGCCGAGTGCATTGGCGGAAGTGAACCCGGTGGTCGGACATTCCTTCTCGTCGAGAATCGCCTCTGTTTTGAAAACCCGGTGGCGGTTGTCGATGTGACGGGAGCGTCCCTCCGGCGTGAGTAAATCCTTCTCATGGAGCATGTCGCCGATTTTTCCGCCGCCGCCCGTGGGACAGAACCGGTAGTCAACCCCGGCGGCGTGCAACTCCTCGTGCAATCCCTCGATGCCGCCGTCGGCGCAGATGATGATCGCGCAGCGGACTCCATTCAGTTCGACAATGGTTCGCTGGCGTGGTGCCGGAGTCAGTCGCGCCGCAACCTCCCCGTCGGTCAAGATGTGCTTCCTGGCCGTTTCAAGGGTTCCCTCGGGACGGGCGATCAGGATGCTGTTGTGTACGGCGTCGCCGTTACGTTCCAGGAAACCTATCAGGACGACGATCCGATGCCGTTGCGCCATATCCAGAATCCTGCAGCAGTGAGGGCCATCCACCGGTTCGGCGACAGCCCTTACCGATTCCGGCGTCATGTCGTAGTCATAACCGTGAAGGGCGCATTCGGAAAAGAGGATCACATCGGCCCCTACGGCCGAGGCTGCAGTCACCTGGCGTTCCACCCGCTGCAGGGTCTTCTCGAGCGGTCCGCCCGAGTGGATCTGGGCGGCCGCCACGTGGAGCGTTCTTGTTTTATTCATGAAGGACTTGATTGATTGAAATTTGGGTGAGGATTCCAGCGGCTAGAGTCCCTTCAATCCGGCCAGAAGCAGTTCGGCGTTCGTCTTCGTGGTCTCAAGGTTGAGGCCCAGTATCTGCATCCCCTCGGCGGCTGGGATTTCCATGAGTTGTCTCCGGAGTTGGAGGATCCGGTCGTATTCGTCGGGATGGTAGAGGAGTTCCTCACGTCGCGTTCCCGACTTGGTGATGTGGATCGCCGGGAAGATGCGCTGCTCCATGATGGAGCGGTCGAGATAGATCTCCATGTTCCCCGTCCCCTTGTATTCCTCGAAGATCAGGTCATCCATGCGGCTGTGGGTCTCGACCAGGGCCGTGGCGAGGATGGTCAGGCTGCCGCCCTCCTCCACATTGCGCGCCGAGCCGAAGAACTTCTTGGGCCGGGCCAGTGCCGCCGAGTCGACACCGCCGCTCATGGTGCGTCCATTGCCCTTCACGTTGTTGTTATAGCCGCGAGAGAGACGGGTGATGCTGTCGACAAGGATGACGACATCTTTCTTCAACTCGACAAGTCGCTTTGCCCGTTCGGAGACCATTTCGGAGACCTGGACATGGCGGGAGGTCGGTTCGTCAAAGGTGGAGCTGAAGATGTCGCAGTCGAGCGATCGACGCAGGTCGGTGACTTCCTCGGGTCGCTCATCCACAAGCAGGAGCATGAGATGGACATCGGGATGGTTTGCCCGGATGGCCAGGGCAAGACTCTTGAGCATCATGGTCTTTCCGACTCTGGGTGGGGCCACGATCAATCCCCTCTGGCCCATGCCGAGCGGGGCGATCAGATCGACCGCTCTTGCCGTGGGATTCGCCCTGCCCGGTTGCTCCAGGTAGATCCGCCTGTTGGGAAACATGGCGGTGAGTTTGTCGAACTCCAAAGGGGTCTTCCACTCGCCGGAAGGGATTCCTTCGATTGCCGTGATTTCCTTGAAGCTGAGGCGGCGCTCCGATTGCAGGCCGACGGTGCCGGCGATACGCAGTCCGGGGCGAAGTTCGTATTGGCGCAGGAGGGGGACGGGAAGGGTCAGATCCGCAGGGGTGGGTTGGAAGTTGAAAAGGGGCCACCGGATCATCGGGGCATCCGGGGCGAATTCCAGAATGCCTTCCGCCGTCAGCACCCCGCCCCGCTTGATCTGATCCCGGGCGATATCAAGCACAAGTTGATGTTTGGAGGAGTCGCGGTAGACGGAGCGGTTCCGCTCCTGCGCCATCGTGAGAAGCGCCTGATGGCCCAAGCGGTGTAGCGTTCCCATATCAAGGGGCCCGGGAGTCTCGGGTGTGGGAAGTTGCGAAGATTCCTCCGTCGTGATTCCGGGGGCCTCGTCCGGATGTTCCTCGGATTGCTTTCTCATGATTTGTTGAAGGTTTTAACCCGAACTCCGAAATTGAGCAGAGCGATTTGACGTAATCTACTGACCGCAAAGAAGCCTTGTCGATTCTCGCCTGTATCAATCGATACGCCCTCGGAATCTCCGCAGCTTCTATCGGCCACCATCTTACGCCATCTCATCTCTATCATCTTCTGAGTTCGGGTTTAAGGAGTAGGCGGATCTGCACCCTGAGTGTCTCAAGGGTCCCGTCGTTCCAAAGTAGGTGGTCGGCTTGTGAAATCTTGTCGTTCTGGGGTTGCTGAAGTGCCAGCCATTCGTTGGCTTTTGCCGCACTCAGCGAGCGGCTTTTCAGGAGCCTCTCCTTGCGGATGGAATCGGAACATCCCACCACCAGAACCTTGTCAAAAAAACTGGAGAGACCTTTTTCGTAGAGAAGGGGGATTTCTGCAACAAAGAACGTCTGATCAGGAACGCGATGGGCTGCCGCAAGTGGTTTCCAGATCTTTTCAAGCCGTGGATGCAGGATCCCCTCCAGTGTTTTCCGGGCCTGAGGATCCGAGGAGATCCGGAGTGAAATGGTTTGCCGATTTGGAAGGCCCTCCGCCGTGTAGCAGTCTCCCCCCAAGGAAGATCTGATGAGTTGCCTAACCTCCGGATCCCTTTCCAATAGGGTGCGGTTCTCCTCATCCGCGGAGAATCGCAGTGCCGTGATTCCACTTTCCTGAATCAGGGACACCAAGAGGTCCAAGGCGGCCGTTTTTCCGCTTCCGATGTTACCGGTCAGGGCCAGCGAGGGCATTCGTGTATGGGGATGTGAATCATGCCGCGTCAACCCGAACTCTGAGGATGAAAGCGATGAAACCTGCGAAGGGATGAGCAGGTTAGAGGGCCGAAGGCATCACCGTTATTCGTCTCTGCAGCAACTACTTTCCGCGAACCGCGGGGGATGAGATTGATGGCTGGGGGAGATCCTGCGGCAACCCGAGGGGTTTGACGATCTCCGTTTCTTCGGCATCCGCACGGCGTGGCTGCCCCTCGGCATCGAGGATTCTGGGTGTCACGAAGATCACTAGATTCTTTTTGATCTTCTGATCCGCATCGGAGCGGAAGAGTCGTCCTGCCAGCGGCATATCCCCCAGGAAGGGGACTTTGTCCTGAACTTTCTGAACATCCTCGCGGATCAGGCCACCGAGGGCCACTGTTTGACCATCCCATACTGTCACGAATGTGTTCACTTCCCGGACGGAGAATACCGGTTGATTGATCGTGTTAGTGGTGAGCGTTTGGACGATCGGGAGCGATGCCGGAACCCCGTTGAAGAGGCCAATTTGAGATCCTACCGTGTTGATCGGGGAGCCGTAATTGATGAAGCCATCGAAGTCGGTGACTTTCGGATTGAGCTCCAAGTCGATGGTGTAACCATCGGGGCCTATCGTCGGAGTGGCTTCCAGCACGACGCCAAGATCCTGCTTTGTGAAATCACGGGGAAAGGAGGGGGTGATGGAAGGGGGGGGCTGATTTTGCTGGTTATTGTTGTTGCCAAAGTTGTTATTTCCATTGTTTCCCACGCTCTGTGGAATCTGGGGGGGGTCATACTGCTTGGGGTAGATGAATTCATTGACGATCTTTACGGTACCCTTCACGCCGCTCTTGGTGACGACTTTGGGGGCAGCCATCAGATCGACACCTTTTTTCTGGTTGAGGGCCCTGATCACCAATTGGAACTGCGGTTCGGAAAAAACTCCGGCAATGCTGAAGATGCCCGGTGCCACGGCCCTTTCCCCGACTGCTTTCCCGGCCAAGAGCCCATCCACGGAGTTTGGTGTGATGGCATTATCCCCGGAGCGCAGTCCACCAACGGAACTCATGGGATATCCACCGGCCATCGGATTCCCGAAGGGAGTGGTGTCAGCTCCGGTTCCCGGTACGCCACCCCCGGTGCCATAGACACCTCCTCCAGCGCTGAAGGGTCCAAGGAGCCAGTCAAAGCCGAGTTCCTGGATGTTGTTCTGGTTGATCTCAACAAACTTGGTCTGGATATCGACCTGGGATGGGGTGACTCCCATGGCGGCATCCACCAGCGAATCGATGACATCGATGTTATCCCTGGTGTTGCGCACGACCAACTTGCTTCCGGAGGGGAGGTAGTTGGCGCTGGCACCGGGAGGGAACTCGACTCCCTGAGATGAGAGATACTCCTTGGCTTCCTGACGAGGGGCGATTCGGACTTTGTTGGGATCGGGTATTCCAGACGATCCCGCTTGGGGCAACGATCCGGTTGTATCCAGCGACTTGGGAGGAATGAAGTTGGGGGGGACCTTATACTCCCTGGTGATCATCACGTCGGTCGGTTCCGAGAGGGGGACGATCGAGACGGCATAAGGATCGATCTTGAGCTTCAGGTTGGAGAGCTTGCTAATGTAGTCGAGGGCCACATAGAGGGGGACGTTCAAGAGTTGGAGATTGATATGCGGCTCTGTCGCGGGAACTGCCGCGGCGGATGGATCTGATGGAGTGCCCGCGGGGGCAGTGGAGGGGGTGGGAGGAGCTGTCTGCGCGAGCTTCAGGAAGATATTCACGCCTTTCTTGGCCGGATCCTGTTCGCGGCTCTTCTGCTTGAGGTATTCGACGGCTTCGCTGATGGGTGAGTCGCTGAGATCGATCTTGGGGATGATGATGGAGTTGAGCTTGGCGACGATTTGGTCTGTTCCCCGGATATCCTGCGGGCGCCCGACCGACTCGGTCGATCTTCCCTGCTTGGACTTGCGTGGCGGACGCTCCCATGCCTTTTCGGTTTGCCAGAGCATCCTGGCTCTCGTCTCGTTGAAGGCCTCGTCCGCATACTTCATGTTGGAGGAGCGTATCGCCTCCATCCCCTTTCTGGCGGCACTGTTGTAAGGATCGATTGTCAGAACCTCCTCATAGGTCCTGATGGCCTGGTCATTCCTGCCGCTTTGGGTCAACCCCTCGGCCTCCCTGAGCAGCCTCACCACCTCGTCTCTCTGGGCTGCTAGTTTCGGGGTGACTGTCTTGTTAAAGATGCCGGGTTGCTCCAGATCGGAGAGGAGTTGGATCGCCTGACGATTTCGAGGGTTCACCGAGGGATCGAGGATCGACTTGGCAACGCTCTCGGCGGAGAGAGGGACTCCGTTGGGCTTGAGGATGCCGTTCTGCTCGGCAATGGAGTCGGTGAAGACTCCGTCCGTGATGAGTTTGCGCGCGTAGGCCAGGGCGATGCCTGTGTAATTGCCGACCAAGGCGGCACGTTCCTTGCGCGCGGCCTCTCCGGAAGGGGCGATCTCGATCGATTCACAGGCAAGCTCATAGGCTTCCTTGAGGTTGTTTTGCGACTGCCGCTCCAAGGCGGAATGCATCAATGCCCGTGCCTGCAGGAGATTTTGCTGACTCCGGACGATCGCCCGCTCGGATTCCGCCGCCAATTGTGACGACGGTGTCTGGGCCTGCAGGTGATCGAGACAAGTCCAAGTGGAGAGCAGGCCGAGGAGCGCAAGGGGAAGCGTGGTTTTGGAACGCATGCAGAGGGCGGAATGGTGAGGTGTCATCGGGAACTTCCGGATGCTGTGGAGGGATCGCCGGGGATGGCCTCGGAGGTGACGGACTTGGCATCCGGTGTAAGGACTTCCTTTCCATTCTCGATGGCCTTGATGAGCGGTTGTCCCGCGGGATCGAGAAGGCCGGCGGTCACGAAAATCAGGAGATTTCGTTTGGTTCGCTGGTTGGAAGAACTGCGGAACAGCGATCCGATCAGCGGTGCATCACCCAGTATGGGGGTCTTGTCCTGAACCTTCTGCACATCTTCCCTGAGCAATCCTCCAAGGATCACGGTCTGTCCATCCAAGAGCGTCACATGGGTATCCACCTGTCTGACGCTGAAAACCGGCTGCAGAATCGTGTTGGGGGTGAGTACCAGGGTTCTGGTGCCGACCACAATGGGTTGGCCCTCGGGAAGGGGATTGGCGATGGTTATATTTCCAATAGTCTGGATCGGGGAGCCATAGTTGACAAATCCTTGAAACTCCGTGATTTGAGGTGAAAGCTCAAGGTCAATGGTGTAGCCATCTGGACCGACAGTCGGCTGTGCTTCAAGCAGGACTCCGACAGGGCGCACTTCAAAGGATGAGGGAGTGGCGGGGGTGGCAGGATTGATTCCCCCGCCCCCTTGGCTCTGGGGAACCGTGGGTGGCGAATAGTCCTTGGGGTAGGGGAACTTGCGCGTGATGTTGATGGTGGCCTTGCGTCCGCTTGTCACGGTGACCTTCGGAGCCGAGACCAGATCCACTCCCTTCTGCTGATTGACCGCGCGAAGCACGACTTGGAACTGTGGATTGGTAAAGATCCCGGCCAAGGCCAGGACGCCCGCTGCGGGACCTGTCGGTGATCCGAAGAGCAACCCGTCAAGCGCATTGGCCCTGACAGCGGCCGAGCCGGTGCGGTTGCCGGCCGTGAGATTGCCGGTATTGTTCCCGTTGATGGAACCGATTGGGGGAGCCGTTGCACCCCCTCCCTGGGTGAAGGGGTATTGGCCGACATTGCCCTTCATGTTGCCGGCCGTGCCGCCACCTCCATAGGCACCGCTGCCACCGGGGAGTTGGAAGGCGCCAAGGAGCCAGTCAAAGCCGAGTTCCTGGAGGTTGTTCTGGGTGACTTCGAGGAAGCGGGCCTCGATTTCCACTTGGCTTGGGGGTGTGGCCAGCGAGACCTCCACGAGGGAATCGATCAGGTCCAGGTTGGCCTGTGTGTTCTTGACCAGGAGCTTGCTGCTGGATGCCAAATAAGTCGCGGTGGCTCCTGGTGGAAACGTGACGCCTTGGGACTCCAGGAACTCCTTGGCACCTGATTTGCCAACGGTCGGGATCTGGCCTGGAGTGTTCCCTGCCGGAGGGGTGGAGCCTGAGGAGGATGAGATGAAGCTGGGGGGAACCTTGTATTCCTTGGCAATCAGAGTTTCCGTGGGCTCCGAGAGGGGAACAATCGCCACGGCATAGGGTTCGATCTTCACCTTCAGACTGGCGGCCGAGGCAATGTACTTGAGCACATCGCCCAAGGGGATGTCGTTCAGCGAGAGATTGATCTTGGTCCCTCCGTCCATGGACTCCCGTGCAGGGTCTAGCTTGAGGACAATATTGACACCTTTTTTAGCCGGATCGGTTTCCGTCGTATCGAGAGTCTTTGATTTTTTCTGAAGTTTCTCGATGGCCTCACGGACGCTATCCTCCGAGAAGGTGATCTGGGGGATCCGGATTTCCTGAAGTTTCCTGCTGATGGATCCGGTGCCCTTCACTTCGATCGGATTCTGCTCCACGATCGTCGATGCCCCTGTGTCGAACTTGGGAACCGGAAGCTCCCACGCTCTCGCCACCTGATCGATCATTTCAGAGCGGCGCTCGTTGTAGGCTGTCTGCGCGTAATCACTGCGCTCCTTGTCAACTTGCTCCATTCCGAGTCGTGCCGCCATGTTCTGGGGGTCCAGATTGAGGACCTTCTGGTAATCGTTGAAGGCGGCATCAAAGCGTCCGGAGTCATATTTTCCTTGGGCCTCTGCGAGCAGTTGCTTCACCTGCTCCACCTTGGAGATGAAACCGGGCGTCATGGTCCGGTTGAACCGGTCGGGATTGTTCAGATCCTTCTGGAGACTAACCAAGGGAGCATAACTGGAGTTGTAGGGTTTCCCCGTGGCGGTCGTCACCACCAGTTCGGCATCCTGATAACGTCCCTCGGAGATCCGAAGTTGGGCAAGGGCGAGCGATGCCTTGGAGAAGGTTTCCATGGCCATTGCCCGTAGGTTGGCTGTTGCCACACCCCCCTCTGGCAGGGCATCAAGGGCACTCTTTGAGTAAGCGAAGGCGGATTCGTAGTCCCGTCCGTTGAAGTCTTGATCCGAAAGAGCCGTTTGGGCTTTGGCAATCTGGTTTCTGGCCCAGTCGCTCCTCTCCTGGAGGATTCTGATTTCTCTTTCGGATTGGCCCACGACCCCGCTCTGCTGCGCATTACCTGAAGAAGGGAGCAAGGGGATGACTCCACTCAGCATGATACGGAGGATCCAGGATGACGAGGCTTGCAAGAGACTACAGCGGGGGGAAGAAGTGGTCACGGGTGATGAAAGCGTGAAGTGAACGGAAAATTAGTGAGTGGACGGTGCCGGAACGGGTTGCGCGTCTGGCGTGGATGGGGTGGAGGGCTTCACCGTGAAGCTCTTTCCTCCCCTGTCCAGCAGCACCCCGTCTTTGGAGATATCCACCAATTTGTAGGTTTCCTTGTAACCCTTATCAAGGCTGCTGAGTATGAATTCCTTGCCACGCTCCACGGTCATCCTCTCGGGCGGGGCCCCGGCAAGCTGGTATGAAAACGTGACGCTCTCGACGAGTTCGATGGGAGTCTTTTTGTACTCCCTTGAGGTATTCTTAATCGTGATCGGATGGCGCTCCCCGGTCAGGGTATTCTGAAGGATCAGTTCGGAGACGTCATATTCCGTGTCATTGATGACTTTTTTCTTCTCCTGGAAATCAACCGCCTTGAGGAACGGTGCCCCGGGGATGGTGTCGCCCTTGACGACCGCTCGGATGGAGGTGTCGGGACGATCCCCCTTGGCGGGGTTGGGCAGGGGGGTAAACGGGCGAACCAGAAGCTCCTTGAGCCCGTTGTTCTCCTCTTCACCCAGAAACTCCAGCACATAGGTGCTCTTCCGGATGTCGTTTCCAACAAAACTCAGCCGGCTGCAAAGCGACGGAAACTGATTCGGATTGTTGGGATCGGTTCCTGCCTCGAATTCTTCCCGAACAGTGAATCCCTTGCGCCTGGGGTCGCGCTCCAGAATATTCGTGTCGGTGTAGTCGAGTTTGTGGTCAATCAACCATTGATTCGGCACGGGAGGATAGAGCGGTTCGTTTCCTTCCATCGGGTCGATCAACTTCCCTTCCTTGAGCAGATAGGGGCGGGAAACATACGGGGAGGCACCATCCGTGCGCACATCCCAAAGCGTTCCTTTCTTGATGTGATCCAGTGAGGAAACTGCATCGGTTGATGCGGTGGGGGTGTATGCCCCCCCTTTTCCCGCCAGGGGCGACTGTTTGAAGGATTCCTCGAAATCCCGTGACAGGAGGAAAAGGGCGACGGCGCTTACCATGGCGATCAGCACGGTAATCCCGAGAAGGATCAGGTGATACCGGCCTGTGAAGAACGATTTCATGGGCGGATCATTTGGGTTTTCCCGAGGTTTCCTGGGAGGGATGATCCCCGTTGAATTCCAGGAAACGGATTTTCAGCGAGGCATTGACCTGTTCCCTGCCGACGATGATGGGAAGTCGCTGGGAGGCCGACTGCTCGTCGGTCGGAGATTGCGACGCCTGGGATGAGGCGTCGCGCCGAGGAGGCTCCTCCACGCTGTTCTGGAGTTGCAAATTCTCAATCACAAGGAAATAGGGGGCGGAGGTGATGGCGTTGATCAAGTCGCGGAGGGAGGTCTGATCGCATCGGAAACTGATGCGAATGCCGCCGAGCGCATTGTAGATGTTTTTGGACGTTGAATCGGTTGGCGTGCTTGTTTTTTTTCCCGCTTCGGCTGTTTTGCTGACCGGGGGTGGGACTGATCGCGTGAACTCACTAAGGATCAGTCCCTCGCGTGAGGTAAGCTGTCCGGCGATCCAATCAAGCACGGTCAGTTGCCTGGCCAGAACCATTACCTCGTCGGGAGAGGGAGGGCGGTTCTCATATTCCTCCATCCCGAGGTAGAATCCCGGAGGGAGGGTTGCACCTTTGGAGGAGGCGGCGGTTTTGATGGCTGTCACTTGGGAGCGAAGGCCGTCCTGAAGGAGTTGGGGCCGGTCCTGGGGACGTGCCTTTTCCAAGTCGTGGAAAGGAGGTATACGGAAGGCTTGGAGGGACTTTGCAAGGTTGTCGACCTCCGACTGTTCGTGATCCAGATTGGCTTGGAATTTCACCAGATTAGCCTGGCTGGGAAACGGGTTCTGCTGGCTGAGCTTGGTGAGCTTTGAGAGCGCTTCGGAGTAGGATTGGGAGACTGTCAGATAACCATTCCAGGCATCGAATGCGAACCATCCCGCGCCCCCGGCGCACAGAAGGAAGGCCGCCATCAGCATGGCGGCGATCTTGTTCTCGGAGATCCGGGTTGTGATCGTGTTCATCCGGTTCAGGGGAGATTGGGGATGGGGGTTCGCAATGGAATCCGGAGTGTAAAAGGATAGGCCCAGTATTCCCCGCTGGGGCTGCCCCGCTGGGTAATGACCTTGGTCATTTCCTTCTCCTCCACGACAAAGAGTTCGGAGGATTGAAGCGAGGTGACGAAGTCATCGATCACCGAAGCCTGTCGGGGATTATCCAGATAAAGTCCCTTGACGATCACGGCCTTGACGGAGTTTTCTCCCCCCTTTTCCACGGCGTTTCGCACGGGGTTTTTGGAGGAGGCCTCCACGGCAGGTTGGACATCGGTGATCCAGAGGAAGCGTTCGGGGACCTTGGCGGCCAGTTCGGCGATGATTTTCGGGTAGGCCTCCCTGAGCAGGACGACCTTGAGAAGTTCCCCGCTCGTTTTCCTGATCTCATCCTGTTTCTTCTGAAGTGCACGGAACTTTTCCGTCACCGCATCCGCCTGCTTGGATTGTTGGGTGATTTCCTCTATTTTCTGAATCGTCACCTTGGTTGCATAATCCGCAAAAAGATACCATGCCGAGAGCGTTATGATAACGACTGCAGCGGCAGTTGCCAGACACGGGAGGCGTCTGGCGAAATTCTGTTTTCTAAGAACGGAAGGTGGAAGAAGGTTGATGAGGGTGCGGCGTTCCGGGAAAAGTTCCAAGGCACCCCCCACAAGTTCCCCAAGATTATTGGGATTGGCTTCGACGAAGTCAGCAGTTTCTTCGGCTAAAGAAAAGCCGCTGCTCGCTTCGGCTGTTTGGAGTTCGATATTCCAGAAACCAACCGGCTTCTGGAGTTTTTCCTGAATGAATTCGGAGAGGTAGGGCATCGAGGCCATGCCCCCGGTGAGCAGGATCCCCGAGGGTTCTTTGCCGCCCAGCGTACTCCGGTAATAGCTCAGGGAACGGCTGATGTCCGCCTGCGTCTTGAGAAGGGCCTGCCGGGTGACCCGAGCGAGATTGGCCTCGACGGGATCCGCCGGGGGTTCAAACCCGGGACCTAGTCCCACGCTGCCGCGTGCGATCTTCAGGCGCTCTGCCTCTTCCAGATCGGCATGGATGTCCTTGGCGATCGCCAAGCTGACGGCGAGTCCTCCGGATGGGATGCTTCTGGAGAAAAAGGATCCTGGTGCATCGATCACCATGTTGGTGGTGCGGGAGCCGATATCCAGAAGCAGGGTGGGAGCCTCGGAATCCCGGATGCCGGCGTATCGGAAGGCATCGTAGAGGGCCATCGGAGACACCGTCATGGATGCGATGTTGAGGCCTGATGAGGAAACGGCCTGACCGATTGCCTCGAGCAGATCTCTCTTCACCGCCACGAAGACGACATTGACAGCTCCGGTTCCCGTTTCCCCCATGGTGACATAATCCCAGACCACCTCTTCGAGAGGGAACGGGATATTCTGGTGAGCTTCGAACCTGACGATGGCATCCACATTGCCGGTCGCGCCACCAGGAACATCCAGCGGGACAACTCGTGTAAAGACCGTGTGGGAGGGTAGGACGCAGACCACTTCGCCGGATTTCAGCTTCCACTGCTTCAGGATTTCCTGAACTGCTATCCCTATCTGCTCGGGTCGCGAGGTGTCGAGGGCGGGATCCAGAAGGAACTCCCTCCGGGCGCCGCGCAGCAACCGAAGCCCCCCCTCCGGGGTTTTGGAAAACTCAGCCAAACGTAGCGACTGCATGCCCAGGTCAAGGACGAGGATCTTCCTGGATGCTGCCATGTCCGTTTGCGTATCGGGGAGGGAATGGGGTTGAAGGAAAGCTTACTGCTTCTTCACCTGCTCGTAGTATTCCCAGTTCAGGGAGGCAAACGGGGTCTCCGATTTGTTCAAGAGGTAGCCGGGGGTCTGCTGGAACTGGGGCCACCAGACGCCGCTTCCCTTGAGGCTTTTCTGGGCGACCACCTGTCCCTGCTTCGTCAACGTGACGCCGATATCAACGATGGCCGAGGAGCTGCTGGTGGGGGCTTTGCCATCGAACAACCGCTCCATCGATCGGGGGCTGAGATAAATCACGCTTTTCAGGTCATTCTGTTTGGCCGGCACCGAGGTGAGGGCGGTCTGCCCGGTCAGGAGCGCACCTTGGGGGAAAGCCACGGTTTTGTTGGAGAGAAGCACGTAATAATTGATCACCAGATCGTCCGTGTATTTTTCCGTAGGGCTTGCCGATTGCGATGCAAAGGTCACCTCGATCTCCAACCAGCTTTTGGGCTGGACCGTCTTCTGGGTGGCTCCCGAGTAGTTAACGGCGGGTCTGGTGACGATTTGGGGGTCGATCTTTGTGATCGTAAATTCAGATGCTGTCTGAGCCTCTAGAAAGGGGGATGATGTAACGAGAAGGATCGCGGGTAGAAGTTGCAGAAACTTCCAAAGGGGTGAAATTCGGGGGACGTTGTTCATGGGGTGTTGGATGGGTATTTCAGGGGGGGTTATTTCAACCGAAGCAGGGATAAAAATCCAGAATGAAACTTGAGTTCCCTCCCTGATTGCCTTCGAGTCGCCGAACACTCCCCGGTGATCGAGTGGCTTTTTTTGGCTCTTCGCTATTGGAAGTCGGGAAATGTTCCGGAAAAGACACAGAATGAGTTTCACGCAAAGGACGCAACGATCGCAAAGCGGTACCGCCCTGTGGGTCCCGCATTCGCGGGATCTTCCACACCTCTCCCCAGAGGCTTGGTTCAGCTTTCCGCCCTCCTCCGCTCCATCGGGCGCTACTCTTTGATCCTACCTTGGCGACCTTGTAGGTCTGAAGCAGCGTAACTTTCTGGCTGAAGAACTTCCCTCTTGT
>Ga0208327_1000040_pt1 | contig 35939 bp, 21 predicted proteins | sample LakMenEpi26Jun08_FD_150733 | JGI IMG/M metagenome (GOLD analysis project Ga0208327, IMG submission 150733) | Freshwater microbial communities from Lake Mendota, WI - 26JUN2008 deep hole epilimnion (SPAdes) | ecosystem: Environmental > Aquatic > Freshwater > Lake > Epilimnion/Euphotic zone ...
ATACGCGGGATCTTCCGCGCCGCTCCCCAGCGGCTTGGTTTTCGTCCCGCTGGACTCAGGACTTCTCGGCCCTCCGGCCTCGAATGATTAAGCCGCCTTCCCAGGCGCCTTTTGCGCCGCTTCCCACCGCCTTGGTTGCCCTTTCCCCATCTGCCCCTCGACGCTAGTCGCTCGTTGCTCGACTCAGTTATCAGTCGTTTCAGCTTTCCGGTTTCAAGTTTCAGCCTTCATCTTTCCGCCCTCCTCCGCTCCATCAGGCCCTACTCTTTGATCTTACCTTGGCGACCTTTGCGCCCGTTGTGTGAAAATATATCTTTCAATCAACCCACTGCAAACAGCGAGTTGCCATTTTTTTGGAATGAGATCGACCGACCAAACAGCCACATAACCAGGTCCCCTTTTTGGGAAGAGCGATTCAATCGCAAGATACTGTCCGTAAGGAGTCTTGGATAAATCTCTTTAACTCCCCCCAAGCCTGATGATCAGGTTGAGTCCAAGAGCAAAGAGTGACGCCCCGAGAAAGACGCAGACCGGCAGGGTGAGGACCCAGGCAAGGAGGATGTTCCGCACGGTGCTCATCTGGAGCCCGGAACCATTGGCGGCCATCGTTCCCGCAACACCTGAGGAGAGGACGTGGGTGGTGCTGACCGGCAGGGCAAGCACATCGGCCATGCTGATCGTGAGCATGGCGACCAACTCGGCGGCGGCGCCCTGTCCGTAGGTGAGGTGCGACTTGCCGATCCTCTCACCCACGGTAACCACGATGCGCTTCCATCCGACCATGGTTCCCAGACCGAGCGCGAGGGCGACCGAAACCTTCACCCAGACGGGGATAAAGTTGGTCACGCCGTTGATCGTGGAGGCCAGCTTCTTTGCCTGATTCTCGGCGGCGGTCGAGTCGAGTTGATGGTTTTTGGCGAGCTTTGAGGCCGTCGAGGAGAGCAGGTAGAGATCGGAGCGCAGTTTCCCCCTCTCGGCCTTGGGGATCTCGGAGACCGATTCGACATCGCCGAGCAGGCTCCGGGTCTCACCGGTGATCATTCCCGCGGCGGCAAAGAGTTCGGGGCTGGCCGAGTGACTTCCGCTCAGGAACGATGTCATGATCTTCGAGGGATCCTGATCGACAGTGGCCAAGTCCGCTCCCGCGGCATGCTGCTGGCAGTAGAGGGCCGTGTTCTTGAGTTCGAGCCTGAGGGCGTCCAGCTCCTGTACGGAGCTGGCATTCTTGAGGGCAAAAGTGGTCGGGAGAATGCCGACAAGTATCAACATGATGAGTCCCATCCCCTTCTGGCCGTCGTTGGATCCGTGCGCGAAGCTCACACCGGTGCAGGTGAACATGAGCAGGGCGCGGATCCAGCCCGGCGGCGGATGATGGGCATCCGGAGCGGTGTAGAGCTTCGGATTGCGGATCAGGATCTTCATGACGATCAGAAGGAGCGCCGCCACGCAGAATCCGATGGCCGGGGAGATGAGAAGCGCCAGGCCGACATCCTTGGCCTTGGCCCAGTTCACCCCGTCCGCCCAGTAGTGGGAGGGCCCCATGATCGCGTTGGCGACACCGACGCCGATGATCGATCCGATGAGCGTGTGGGAACTGGAAGCGGGCAGGCCGAAAAACCAGGTGCCAAGATTCCAGAGGATCGCCGAAACAAGGAGCGAGAAGACCATGGCGAATCCGGCGGCGGAGCCGACATGGATCACCAGTTCGGCCGGCAGGAGGTTCACGATACTGAACGCGACCGTGCCGGCAGAGAGAAGAACCCCGATGAAGTTGAAGAATCCGGACCAGATGACGGCCGGAACCGCGGGGAGCGTGTGTGTGTAGATGACCGTGGCTACCGCGTTGGCCGTGTCGTGGAAGCCGTTGACGAACTCGAATCCAAGGGCCAGCAACAGAGCCAACCCGAGCAGAAGAAGCGTCCCGGTCGAGATGTCGGGGAAGAGCGTGATGTCGGCCAAAAGAGTCATGTGTGTCTGATCAGGAAAGGAGTGTGGCACAAACGTGACCCGGGAAAGCCCCCCGACCTTCCCGAGTCGCGTCGTGGCAATGCGCGTGGCATCACGGCCGCTTTGTTAGATCACCGGAATGATTTCTGCAAAGGGATTCATGTTACAATTCTGTATAAAGACCTGTTTGGGTCTCTTTTGAATCATGGCCACAAGCCTAACCAAATCAGCAACTGGCGAACAAATAGCCATCAATCGGACCCTTTAGGATGGGTGGGCTAAAACTTGCCAAGAGGAAGGCCCTCACAGGTCGAACCGAGGGAGCGCGAGATGACTCAAAACGGCTTGGGTAAACTGAACGACAGTCCAGCCAGCAACCGATAGAACATCGAGTGAGGGGCATGATGAGCCATGCCAAGCAGTCCAACCGCGAAGGCATCGGGAGATGCTTGGGTAAAGCCAGGCCTTCCTGCTTGCCGGATTAAAAATCTTCCCTAGGTCCTTCGCTCCTCGCTCTATAGGAAATCTTTTAACCCGGGATGTTCTTGAGGAGCTCCGAGTTCGTCGGATACCGACGGATGAAGAAGAGAAGGCGCTCGATCGCCTCGATCGGCTTGTGGCCGGCGAGTCCGCGGCGGATGATGTTGATCTTGTGCATCTCATCGGGGGTGAGGAGGAGTTCCTCGCGGCGCGTTCCGGAGAGGAAGATGTCCACCGCAGGGTAGATACGCTGGTCACTGATCTTGCGGTCGAGGACGAGCTCCATGTTGCCGGTGCCCTTGAACTCCTGGAAGATGAGATCGTCCATGCGGCTGTTGGTCTCGATGAGGGCGGTCGCCATGATGGTAAGCGATCCGGCCTCCTCGGTGTTACGGGCGGCGGCAAAGAGCTTGCGAGGGATCTCCATCGCACGGGAGTCCATGCCGCCGCTCATGGTGCGGCCGCCTCCGCCCTGCGCGTTGTTGAAGGCGCGGCCGATGCGGGTGAGCGAGTCCATGAGGACGAAGACATCCTTCCCCTGCTCGACGAGGCGCTTGGCGCGGTCGATGGCGATCTGGGCGATGCGGGTGTGGCTACGGAGGTCACTGTCGTTGGAGCTGGCGTAAAGCTCGGCCTGTGGAACGGTCCGCTTGATCTCGGTCACCTCCTCGGGACGCTCGTCGACAAGCAGGATGATGAGCTTCATCTCAGGGTGGTTCTTCACCACGGCGTCGGCGATATGCTGGAGCAGGGTGGTTTTGCCGGTGCGGGGCGGTGCGACGATGAGTCCGCGCTGGCCCTTGCCAACGGGGGTCATGAGATCGATCACGCGCGTGGTGAAGCGCTCGGGGACCGTCTCGAGCTTGATCCGCTGATTGGGGCTGATGGTCGTGAGCTCCTCGAAGAGGGGTATACTGACATACTTCGCCGGATCCTCACCCTCGATCTCGGTGGCGCGGAAGAGTTGGATGCCGCGCGGACCGCGGCGGGTCTCACCCTTGATGAAAACGCCGTCGCGGAGATTATGCTGACGGATCACCTCGGGGGTGATGAAGATGTCGTTCTGGGTTGCGGAATAGGCGCGCTTCGCCTCGCGGAGGAATCCGAAGCCCTTGCCGGAAACCTCGACCACACCCTCGGCATAGGTCGGCTCGGGCGGAGGACCATCCTGCACGGGGGTCTCGCCGGGGGCGGGTTCGGCAAACTCATCGGGACCGGGACCATGGTCTCCATGACCACCTTGACCTGCCTGATCGCCGCCACGATCTCCCTTGTTCTCCTGGCGATTGTTACGAAAAGGCCTGCGACCCCGGGGATTGCGGCCGCCACCGCCACCGCCACCGCGGCGGTTACGGTCGAAGCGGCGTCCCCCACCCTGCTGCTGAGCTCCCTCGGAACCACCGTTTGGGGAGGTTTGGGGTTGCTGATCGGTGGGTGGGTTGGCTGGCTGATCGGTGGATTTCGGTGACTGGGGCTGCTGCTCGTCGCTCATGATGGAAAGGTGGTTAGGCTGAAGGCTGTTGGACTGTTAGCTTGGAATTGAGTGATTTAAGAGGGGGGGTGGAAGCTTTGAAGGTCGGGGAAATGAAACGGGGAATTGGGGAATGAAGCCCGGATGGGAGCGGGCGACCGGTTTGCGATCGGGATGACCGGAGTGTGAAAAACCGGCTTTCCTTCGGACCGACGGCCCATTCCGTTGGGAATGGATGATCTGCTGAAATGCGCTTGGGTTGGGTGGATCTCGAAAACCAAACAACCGGGGTTACATCAACTCACCGGAAACCGTGTGGGGAAATCCTGAAAGACCGAAACTTGCGATTTAGCAAACCACACCGCCGGGCTAAGTCAACAGATTTTTGTCTACTCGTCGTTTTGAGTGGGTGAACATTGGAAACAGTAAAAAATCTGGAAGGCAGGAAAAAGGGAATCAATCTTACGGATTTTTGAACCACGGAGAAAACAGCGCTAACCATCCGATGCCGAGGAACGATACATCAGAGTAAAAACCACGAAATTCACGAAAGGTCACGAACAACTCATCGGGGCCGATGGGACATGGGCTCCGTGATCACGGAGTTGGCTTTTTTTCTGAGTTCCAGATTACTCCCCATTCCTCTTTCACCTTTCGTGCTTTTCGTGTCTTTAGTGGTCAAGGCTTCGTCAGATCACTCCAAACAGCGGAGAGTCTCCATTTTAACACTTCAATCTTACACTCTCTCACCTTTCACTCTTTTAGAACTCCCGTTCAGCCCCGATTTCCATCAGATGGAGGTTCTTTCCAGTCTTGGCGAAAGCAGCCCGGGCCTCAGCGTGGTCGATGGCAATGGGAGGAAATGTGTCGTAATGGATTCCGAGGATTTCGTTGCAACCGAGCCATCCTGCCGCCGTGACGGCATCCTTCACCCCCATCGTGAAGCAATCCCCGATGCAGAGCGCGGCGAATTTCAAGGGACCGGACGCGGCGATCAACTCGATGTCACGGGTTAGGGCGGTATCGCCGCTGTGATAGAAGGCACCTTCGGAAGTCTCGACCCGGAAACCTCCCGGTTGCCCCCCGTAGGATCCGTCCGGCATGCTGCTGGAGTGGACCGCCGTGGTGAAGGTGACACGACCGAAATCGAAGTCGGAGCAGCCTCCGGAGTTCATCGGGTGGATGTTCTCGATCCCCTTTCCTCCGAACCACTGGAGCACCTCGTAGTTGCCGATCAACTTGGCACCGCTTAACCGGGCGATGGCCTCGGCATCGGCGACATGGTCAAAATGCCCGTGCGTGAGAAGGATGTAATCGGGACGCAGCATGGCGTAGTCCACCGAGGCAGCCAGCGGGTTAGGCGTGATGAACGGATCGAATAGCAGGGTCTTTTCGGAGACCTCGACCGAGAGGCAGGAGTGGCCATAGTAGGTGACTTTCATGACGGCAGGATCGCCCCGGGTGGAGCATTCGGGAAAGGATGAATTATGAGGGATGAATGATGAAAGCTGAGTCAAAGCGGGGGGGATTCCCCTTTCCGATTCCCCATCACCCATCACCGATTCCCCGGTTTTTCCTCGCAATCCCCAGCTTGCCCTTACTCCCCGACGGCCCCACCCTGGTAAGGGGAAGCATCCATCCATGACCATCGATCCGGAAAAGAAAATAGCGGGACTTCTTGTCCCCCTCTTCGCCCTCAGGGGCAGGCATGACCTTGGCGTCGGTGACACGGAGGCCCTCTCCGAAGTGATCGAGTGGGCAGCGGGGAACAACTTCCGCGCCGTGCAGATCCTTCCGGTCAATGAAACCGGCGGCGACCACAGCCCCTACAATGTCCTGAGCGCCTTTGCGCTCGATCCCTCCACGATCACCACCCATCCCTCCTGGCTCCCGGAATTGACCCCGGCAGAGTATCGGCGGATCACGGAGAAGCGGGGCCTGACCTCCCTCCGCTCCGGCCCGGTTGATTACACGGAGGCCAAGTCCCTCAAGCGGGAACTGCTAGAATCGGCTTGGAGCCGCTTCCAGAAGGGGGACGGGCGCGGTGGGAGGGCCAAGCTCTTCGCACGTTTTCTGGAAGACCACTCTGCGTGGCTTCCCGACTACACGCTCTACCGGATCCTCTTGGAAAGGAATGACAACATGGAGGACCTCTCACGGTGGCCTCTCGATCAGCGCAACGCGGCATCCGCTCATGACTGGCTTGCAGGCCTTCCCTCGAAAGAACGTGGGGAACTCGAGGAGCGCCGCCTCTTCTTCGCGTTTGTGCAATGGATCGCCTTCTCCCAGTGGTCCTCGGTCGCGGATCTCGCCGGGACGCTCGGAGTCGCGCTGATCGGCGATGTCCCGGTCGGCGTCGCCGCCGGAGGGGCGGATGTTTTCGCGGCCCCCGGGGAATTCGACCCAGCCCGCTCCTGCGGCGCTCCCCCCGAGAAGGTCTTCAAATCCGACCCGTTCACCGAACAGTGGGGACAGAACTGGGGATTCCCCCTCTACCGCTGGGAGGTGATGGCCCGGAATAACTTCGCCTGGTGGCGGCGGCGGCTACGCCTCCTGCGATCGGTCTTCCACCTGGTCCGCGTCGATCACGCGCTCGGATTCTTCCGTATCTACAGCTTTCCCTGGCCGCCTCAGCGCAATGCGGAATTCACCGGACTCTCCAATGAGGAAGCAATGGCCAGGACGGGCGGGGTACTCCCGGGATTCGTCGACCGCAACGACTCCACCCCGGAAAACCGCCGCCACAACGAGGTCCACGGCGAGGTTCTCCTCGGCATCCTCGATGCCGAACTCGGCCCCCACCGCCTCATCGCCGAGGATCTGGGCGAGGTAGCCCCCTATGTCCGCCCGGTCATGGCCCGCATGGGACTTCCCGGTTTTAAGATCCCGATGTGGGAGCGGCTTCCCGACGGAAGCATGCAACCCGGGAAAACCTACGAGCGCATCTCGGTGGTCACCTACGCCACCCACGACCACGCCCCGATCCGAACGCAATGGGAGGAATGGCAGGCCGGGGTCCGGCGGGGCGGCGGGGAGGAAGAGGGATGCAAGGGGGTCCTCGTCGAACTTCTTCGCATTGCAGGTCATCCCGAAATTGACCCGATGACGCCATTCGAGGGAAAGGTCCACGAGGCGCTTCTGGAAGGACTTCTCAAGAGCAACTCCTGGATCGCCATCCCGATGATCACCGACCTCTTCGGGACGGACCAGCGCTTCAATGTTCCCGGCGCCATCGGCTCCGCCAACTGGACCGCCCGCATCGAGAACCCCGTCTCCGAGTGGAATGCACGCCATGCCGCCCTGCTGGCAGGATGGCGTGAGGCGGTTGTCCGCTGCGGCAGGGCGTAAAAATCAGTTCTTTTTCTCTTTTGTAAGCTTGCAACGGAGAGTTTTCTCCTGTAGGACATTTTTCATCTGGCCCCCGGCAGAGTTGCTCTTCACCTCACACACCACCCGTCGAATCCCTCCTTTCCTTCCTTATGGCCAATCTCACCAAACGCGATCTCGTCGTCGCCATCAGCAACGAAACCGGTCTCATCCAGAGTGATGTTTTCAACGTCATCCAACGCACCCTCGACCACATCACCGAGGCCCTTGCCAAGGGCGACAGTGTGGAACTCCGCAACTTCGGGGTCTTTGATGTACGCCTCACCCGCTCCCGTATCGGCCGCAATCCCAACCTACCCGATATCGACGTGCCGATTCCCTCTCGCGCCACGGTCAAGTTCAAGGCCGGCAAGGTCATGCGCCAGCGTGTTCTCCTCCGCACCGAGGATCTGAAGAGCTCCGTCGGAGGCAATGGGAAGAATCCCTAAGTTTCCGAATTTCTTCCCCTCCCCCCCGCCCCAACCCCTAGCCGGTGCCCGATTCGCCCAAGATCCGCCTCCGCGGCGTCACGCAGAACAATCTCAAGGGCATCGACCTAGACCTTCCCACAGGGTCGCTCATTGTCGTCACCGGCCCCAGCGGCTCGGGCAAGTCGAGCCTCGCCTTCGACACCATCTACGCGGAGGGTCAGCGCCGCTATGTCGAGACCTTCAGTCCCTACACGCGCCAGTTCCTTGACCGCATGGACAAGCCGCAGGCGGTCTCCATCGAGGGGATTCCCCCGGCGATCGCCATCGAGCAGAGCAACAGCGTCAAGACCACCCGCTCCACGGTCGGCACGATCACCGAGATCAACGACTACCTGAAGCTCCTGATGGCCCGCTCCGCCGCGGCCTCCTGCCCCGGATGCAACCGCCCCGTCTCCCCGGAGTCGGCCGAATCGATCACCTCATCACTTCTGGCCTCGCTTACGGGGAGGCGCCTCCTGATCACCTTCCCCGTGGCCACCTGCAGCGAACCCGAGGAGGGCGAACCCGCACCGAAGCCGCCCTCTCCCCGGGATTTCCTCACATTCCTGCAGGAGCAGGGATACCTGAGAATCTGGATCGACGGAGTAATCCATCGCACCGACGAGCCGACATCCTTGAAGGAACTCCCCGCCGTCGTGCAGGTCATCCAGGACCGCCTGCAGATCGGCGTAGAGGAACGAGGACGCCTGACCGAGGCGATCGAGAACTCCCTGAGGCTCGGGAAGGAACGTGTCACCCTCATCGATCCGGAAAGCGGGGAGAACTTCCCGCACTCTGCAGGGTGGCACTGCCCCCACTGCGACATCGACATCCGCCCCCCCTCGCCCGGCCTCTTCAGCTTCAACAATCCGCTGGGCGCCTGCCCCGACTGCCGCGGCTTCGGACGCGTGATCGGCATCGATTACGACCGGGTCATGCCGGACCGCTCCCTGAGCATCGCCGGGGGCGTGGTGAAACCTTTCCAGAGCGGCCAGTCGCGCGAGTGCCAGCGGGATCTTCTGCGTGCCTGCGCGGCGCATGACATCGACGTCCATCTTCCCTTCGAGGAGCTTCCCGAGAGTGACCGGAAGTTCGTGATCGAGGGGGAGTCGGGTGCCGACCTGACATCCGAGGAACTCTGGGAGAACAACCGCTGGTACGGCATCGACGGGTTTTTTCAGTGGATGGAGAAGCGCACCTACAAGATGCACATCCGCGTCTTCCTGAGCCGCTACCGCGCCTACAAGCCATGCCTGAGCTGCAACGGCGGCCGCTTCCAACCCGAGACGCTCAGCTACCGCCTGCCCGTTCCCGGGAACCCGATGACCCTTCCGGAGATCGCCGCCACGCCGGTCTCCCGCCTCTCCCCCCTCCTGCGCGGGATGCCACTTCCGGAGGGTGATGCCGGGGCCCTGATGCTCCGCGAGCAGATCACCTCCCGCCTCGGCTACCTCGAGGCCGTCGGTCTCGGCTATCTCACGCTCGACCGTGCAACCAAGACACTCTCGGGAGGCGAGATCGAGCGCGTGAACCTGACCACCTGCCTGGGAGCCTCGCTGGTGAACACCCTCTTCGTCATGGACGAGCCGAGCGTCGGCCTCCATGCGCGCGATGTCGGCAAGCTCCTTGAGATCATGCGCGCCCTGCGGGACAAAGGAAATACCATCCTTGTCGTCGAGCACGAGGAGGCGGTGATCCGCTCCGCCGATCACATCGTCGACCTGGGCCCGGGTCGCGGGCTCGAGGGGGGAGACCTGATGTTCTCGGGCCCCCTCACGGAACTCCCCTCCTCCAAGGAGTCACTAACCGCGGCCTACCTTCGCGGTGACAAATCGATCGGACTTCCGAAGAAGCGCAGGAAGCCCAAGAAGTGGATCGAGATCAAGGGCATCCTCCACCACAATCTCGACCGGCTCGACGTGAGGTTCCCGCTCGACCTTTTCTGCTGCGTCACCGGCGTCTCCGGATCGGGAAAGAGTTCGCTCGTGCGCGACGTCCTCTACAGGAACCTCACCTCGGCAGCCGCCGAGGAGGGGGAGGCCGCAGGGCGCTGCCGCTCGATCAAAGGTGGGGAGGAACTCTCCGACGTCGTGATGGTCGACCAGTCGCCGCTCTCGAAGACCCCCCGCTCCACGCCCGCAGTCTACCTGGGCGTCTTCGACGGAATCAGGGAACTCTTCGGCATGGAGGACGAGGCGATCGCCGCCGGCATGAGTCCCTCCGCATTCTCCTTCAACTCGGGCCAGGGACGCTGCGACCGCTGCGCCGGGCTCGGCTTCGAGAAGGTGGAGATGCAGTTCCTGAGCGACCTCTTCCTGCGCTGCCCGGAGTGCGAAGGGAAGCGCTATCAGGAACGGGTGCTCGCCATCCGCCACCGCGGCAAGTCGATCCACGACATCCTCGAGATGTCCGCGAGGGAGGCGATCGCGTTTTTCAGGACGGGTCCCAAGGCCGACTCCATCTGCGGCCCGCTCCAGCTCCTTGCCGACGTGGGACTCGATTACCTCAAGCTCGGCCAACCCCTCAATGTCCTGAGCGGAGGGGAGTCCCAGCGACTGAAACTCGCCGCGCGTCTCGCCGGACATGAGCCGGGCGGAGCGCTTCTCATTTTCGACGAACCGACCACGGGGCTCCATATCGATGATGTGGCCATCCTGCTGAAGGCGTTTGGCCGTCTGGTTGCCGAGGGAAACAGCATCATCGTCATCGAGCACAACCTCGACGTCATCAAGACCGCCGACTGGGTCATCGACATCGGACCGGAAGCCGGTGATGACGGGGGCAGGCTGGTGGTGTCGGGCACTCCCGAGGAGGTGGCGGCCACGGAAGGCTCCCACACCGGACGATACCTCAAGGAGGTCCTGGCCGGCCGCCCTCCTCTCCGTCTCGAAAAAGAGATCAGGACTGAATCCCATGAACGCCCGAAGGCGATCGGGGTGCGGGGTGCCAGGGAGCATAACCTGAAAAACATCTCCATCGACATTCCGCGCGACGAGATGGTCGTGGTGACGGGACTCAGCGGCAGCGGCAAGTCGACCCTTGCGTTCGATATTCTCTTCGCCGAGGGCCAGAGGCGCTTCCTCGACAGCATGTCCCCCTATGCGCGGCAGTTCGTCGAGCAGTTGGAAAAGCCCGATGTGGATGCAATCGAGGGACTCCCGCCGAGCGTCGCCATCGAGCAGCGGATCACGCGCGGCGGCGGCAAGTCGACCGTGGCCACCGTCACCGAGATCCATCAGTTCCTCAGACTCCTCTTTGCCAAACTCGGCACCCAGCACTGCCCCGACTGCAATGTCCCTGTCCAGAAGAGCTCCATCACCGCCGTGGCTTCCGAACTCGAGACGATGGCCAAGGAGTCGCCGGTCCAACTCTTTGCCAATCTCATCAGGGGGCGCAAGGGCTACCACACCGAGGTCGCGCACTGGGCCGGAGAGCATGGATTCACCAAACTCCTGGTCGACGGGGAGATGGTCGGAGTGGAGGATTTTCAAGCTCTGGAGCGCTTTAAGGAACACACGATCGATGTCCTGATCGGCACGATCGAGAAGGGTGCCACGAATGGCATCCTCGATCTGGCCAAGCAGGCACTGGAGATCGGCAAGGGAACCGCCAAGGCCCGTCCCGTGACGCCTCCCCTCCCCAAGAGGAATGCAGTTAAGACCAAAGAGGCCAAGTCCCTCAATGGTAAGGGCAAAGACAAGGGCAAGGGAGGCAAAAAGACGGTGGCCGCAGCAGCAGACGAATTCCGCATCCTCAGCTCCGAGATGAATTGCCCGGATTGCGGACGCTCCTTCGAGGAACTCGATCCGCGACTCTTCTCGTTCAACTCCCCACATGGCTGGTGCGAGCATTGCCGCGGGTTCGGGGAGGTCTGGAGCGAGATCCCGAAAGCCAAGGATTTCGACTCGCAGCTCGAGGCCGATCTGGCCGCCGAGAAGTCCTTCGAGAACCGGGAGGAAGGCGAGACCCGTCCTTGCCCCGTCTGTCAGGGAGACCGGCTCAACCCCGTCGCCTGCGCAGTCAGGATCTCCGGTGAGAGCATCGCTGGATTCTCGGCCCGCTCCGCCAGCGATGCGCTTACCATGAGCCGCGAGTGGAAGTTCGAGGGACGCGATGAGACCATCGCCCGCGACATCCTCCCCGAGATCCGTCAACGCCTCGAGTTCCTGGGACGTGTCGGACTCGACTACCTGCAGCTGCACCGCTCCGCCAAGACCCTGAGCGGAGGCGAATCCCAGCGCATCCGACTGGCCGCCCAACTCGGCTCCAATCTGCGCGGCGTGCTCTACGTGCTGGACGAACCGACGATCGGACTCCATCCCCGCGACAACACCCGCCTTCTCGATGCCCTGGAGGAACTCTCTTCGATGGGAAACTCACTCCTCGTCGTCGAGCATGACGAGGAGACCATGCGGAGGGCTTCCCGGATCATCGATCTCGGCCCCAAGGCGGGCTCCCACGGAGGCGAGATCGTGGCCTTCGGAACCATGGAGGAAATCATGGCCGAGGAACGTTCGCTCACCGGCAAGTTCCTGAGGGAGCCCCCCGTTCATCCCCAGCGGGGATCACGCCGCCCCATGAAGGATGTCTCCGACTGGCTCGAACTCAAGGGGGCAAAGCGCCACAACCTCGACAATGTCGACGTCCGTTTCCCTCTACGCCGCCTCACCGCGATCACCGGGATCAGCGGCTCCGGCAAGAGCACCCTGCTGCGCGGCGTTCTCCTTCCAGCCGTGGAGGAATCCTTGACCCGCGCTGGCAGGCGCAAGAAGAGCGGCCCCCTCTACTGGAAATCGATCGCCGGCGTGCAGCACCTCTCCCAAGTGATCGAGGTCGACCAGTCCCCCATCGGAAAGACCTCCCGATCCACACCGGCCACCTACCTCAAGATCTTCGACACGATCCGCACACTCTACGCCGGACTCCCCGAGGCGCGCCTGAGGGGTTACACAGGCAGCCGTTTCTCCTTCAACAATCAGGGTGGCCGTTGCGATACCTGTGAGGGGCAGGGGGTCATCAAGCTGGAGATGAACTTTCTTCCCGTCTCCTACATGCCGTGCGAGGACTGCGGTGGCACCCGCTTTAACCGCCAGACCCTCGAGGTGAAGTATGACGGCAAGTCGATCGGCGAAGTCCTGGCCATGACCGTCGAGCAGGCCGCTGATTTCTTCACCGCCCATCCCAAGATCCGCCGCCCGTTACAGCTCCTCGTCGAGACCGGACTCGGCTACCTGAAATTGGGACAACCAAGCCCCACCCTGAGCGGCGGCGAGGCGCAGCGCATCAAGCTTGTCACCCAGTTGGCCCGGGGAGGAACCGCAGATCGTCCACGCATGGCGAAACGCGGCGGAACCCTCTACATCCTTGAGGAGCCGACAATCGGACTCCATGCCGCAGACGTGGAACTTCTCCAGGGAGTGCTGCACCGTCTCGTCGACGAAGGGCACACGGTTATCGTCGTCGAACACCATCTCGATCTGGTGGCGGAGGCCGACCATATCATCGATGTCGGACCCGAAGCCGGTTACCGCGGTGGAAAGATCATCGCCACGGGAACTCCCGAGGAGGTTTCCAAAAATAAAGAAAGCCGCACTGCGCCGTTCCTCAGAGAGGTGCTTGGTCGCAAGGCGACCAAAGGTGTTTAGGCTGAAGACTCTTGGGCTGTTGGACTAATGTAGGCAGCCCTGAGCTCAAGCGATGGGCGAGCCTCGCGGGAGCGAGAGCGTCAAATCGCTAGCCAGAGGCTCTTCCTTAGTCGAGGAAAAGTCTCACGGGATTTTCGAGAGCTTCCTTGATCTTAATCAGGAAAGTCACCGCCTCCTTCCCATCGACCACGCGGTGGTCGTAGGAGAGGGCGAGGTACATCATCGGGCGGATCACCACCTTGCCGTCGATGGCAACAGGGCGCTCCTGGATCTTGTGCATGCCGAGGATGCCGCTCTGGGGCGGATTGAGGATCGGGGTGCTCAGCAGGGATCCGTAGACACCTCCGTTGGAGATGGTGAAGATGCCGCCCTGGAGGTCGGGGAGACCGATCTTTCCCTCGCGGGCCTTGACGGCGTATCCGAGGAGTTCCTTCTCGAGGCCGGCAAGGGAGAGCTTCTCGCAATCACGGATGACCGGAACGACAAGTCCCTTCTCGGTGCCGACGGCCACCCCGATGTCGTAGTAGTGATTCTCGATGAGTTCGTCCCCTTCCATTTGCGCGTTGATCTGCGGAACGGCCTGCAGCGCCTCAACGACGGCCTTGATGAAGAAGGACATGAAGCCGAGTTTCACTCCATACTTGGCCTGGAAGCCCTCCTGAACCTCCTTGCGGAGACTCATGACGGCGCTCATGTCGACCTCGTTGAAGGTGGTGAGGATGGCGGCGGTCTGCTGGGCGTTGACCAACTGCAGGGCGATCTTGCGGCGGAGAGGGGTGAGTTTGCGGCGGGAGACTCGCCCTTCGGGGGGAGTAGAAGTTGGGAGTTGGGAGCTGGCAGTTGGGGCTGAAGCAGGAGCTGGAAGCTGGGAGCTAGGAGCTTGGGACTGTTTAGGAGCGGGGACTTCAGGGCTGGGGGCAGGCTTCTTAGGCTCTTCCTTGTCTTTCCCTAACTTTGAGCTTCCAGCTTCCAGCTTCTCGGCTGCAGCAGTTGCTGCCGGCGCGGCTCCGGCCTCGATCTCCGCAACGGTGGAACCGATGGGTACTTCGGCACCCTCGGCCACCTTGATCCTGAGGATTCCGGCTTCCAGGGCGGTGACTTCGGAGGAAACCTTGTCTGTATCGAGGGTGAAGAGGAGGTCTCCCACGGCGACATGGTCTCCATCCTTCTTGTGCCAGGCGGAAAGGACTCCGGAGGTGATGGATTCTCCGACGGCGGGTACGATGACTGCGACGCTCATGATGGTGATGATCGGTTGGGAATGATTGGTTGGGAACTTTCTCGGTTATTTCTCTCCGAAGGCCTGGGCGATCAGCGAGGCCTGCTCGAGCTTGTGGGCGGCTGTCGTTCCGACGGCGGTGCTGGCACTGGCCTCACGGCCGGCATAGCTGATGGCTCGTCCGAAGAATTGCATCAGGATCGGAAGCAGATGATGCCAGGAACCCATGTTTGCGGGCTCTTCCTGACACCAGACGATCTCCTTCGCCTTCACATACGGTGCGGTAACGTTGCGCAGTTCCTCTTCGTTGATCGGATAGATCTGCTCGAGACGCACGATGGCGGAGCGGTCGCCCCATCCGTTCTTTTCGCGGTATGACTGGAGGTCGTAGTAGACCTTGCCGGAGCAGAGGATGAGACGCTCTACCTTGGCGGGTTCGGCGGGCTTGGGCCCCTCGAGGATCTCATGGAACGACCCCTTGATGAAGTCGTCTGTCGTGGAGACGGCCGCCTCGGAGCGCAGGAGGCTCTTGGGCGTCATGATGATGAGTGGCTTGCGGAAGTCGCGGAGCATCTGGCGGCGCAGTAGGTGGAAATACTGGGCCGGGGTGGTGAGGTTGCAGACCTCCATGTTCTCCTCGGCGCAGAGCTGAAGGAAGCGCTCAAGGCGGGCGCTGGAGTGCTCGGGCCCCTGTCCCTCGTAGCCGTGCGGCAGAAGCATGACCAGTGAACTCGGGCGCAACCACTTGGTCTCGGCCGAGGCGATGAACTGGTCGATGATGATCTGCGCGCCGTTGGCGAAATCACCGAACTGCGCCTCCCACATGCAGAGCATTTTGGGATAGTCCATCGAGTAGCCGTAGTCGAATCCGAGGACGGCCGCTTCGGAGAGGGGGCTGTTGTAGACGCAGAAACGGGCCTGATCGGGCGCCAGGTTCATGAGAGGGATGTAGCGCTCTCGGGTCTGCTCGTCGTAGAAGACGGAGTGGCGGTGACTGAAGGTGCCGCGGCGGCTGTCCTGGCCGGAGAGGCGGATGGGAATCCCCTCCAGCATGAGGGAACCGAAGGCAAGCGCCTCGCCGAAGGCCCAGTCGTATCCGGAGCCTTTCTCATAAACCTCACGGCGCCGCTCGAGGATGGTCTTGCGGACCTTGGGAAGGATCCGGAAATCGGAGGGCACCTTGGTGAGCCCATCGACGATCGTTCCGAGGGTCTTCGCGCTGATGGCGGTCTTGACCGTATTGTGGGAGTAAGAAGGCTGGAAGACGGCCGTCGATCCGACGAAGGCCTTCTGGTTTGCCTTCACGTCGGTGACGATCCCCTTCTTCATCTCGGCAAGGGCCGCCTCGAGATGTCCCTGCGATTTCTTCCAGCTGGCATCGAACTCCTCGCGAGTCAGTGTGCCGAGTTCCGTGGCACGCTCCAGAAAGACTTCGCTCGGGCGCTTGTGGGAGCGGATGACCTTGTAGAGATCGGGTTGGGTGAAGAGCGGTTCGTCCCCCTCGTTGTGGCCGTAGCGGCGGTAGCAGACGATATCGATGACGATGTCGCGACCGAACTCCTGCCGGTAGGCGATGGCGATGCGGGCGGCCTCCGCGACGGCGATCGGATCATCCCCGTTCACATGAAAGACGGGGGCCTCGACGGTCTTGGCGATCTCGGTGCAGTAAAGCGTGGAGCGCGAATCCTTCGGAAGGGTGGTGAAGCCGATCTGGTTATTGACGACCAGGTGGACGGTGCCGCCGACCTTGTAGCCGTCGAGTTGCGAAAGATTGAAGCACTCGGCCACGATCCCCTGCCCCGGGAAGGCGGCGTCTCCATGGATAAGGATCGGAACGACCTTCCGGCGACCTACGGTGTCCTCGAGGATGCGCTGGCGGGCGCGCACCTTGCCGAGGACTACGGGATTGACGGCCTCGAGGTGGCTCGGATTGGCGGCCAGGTAGACTTCGACCTCCGCGGCATCCTTCCCCTCCCCGATCTGGCGGGTGGTCTGGTAGCCGAGATGATACTTCACGTCACCGCTCGCCTCCCCCAGGTCGGGCGCATACTTGTCGCTGAACTCGTTGAAGACGATGGCGAAGGGCTTCCTGAGGAAGTTGGTCAGGACATTGAGGCGGCCGCGGTGGGCCATGCCGAGCACGATCTCCTTCACCCCCAGTTCCGGGGAGCGGTGCAGGATCTCGGAAAGGGCGACCATCATCGACTCGCCTCCCTCGAGGGAGAATCGCTTGCTGCCGACGTAGGTGGTGTGGATGAAATTCTCGAAGCTCTCTGCCTTATGCAGGGTCCGGAGGATCCGGTGGTGCGGGGTCAACGTATCGACCTTGCCTCCGCGCGCCTCGACCCGCTCGCGGATCCAGTGGCGGATGCGCGTGTTCTGGATGTGCATGTACTCCACTCCGAGGGTGTCGCAGTAGATGGAACGCAACTCGGCGATGATATCGCGGAGCTTCATGGGCGCACCGTCACGGAAGGAACGGGAACTGACCGTGGAGTCGAGATCGGCGTGGGTCAGGCCGAATTCCTTGAGCTCCAACAACGGCTGGTAGGGAATCTCGTCGCTCAGGGGATTGAGCCGCGATGCGGTGTGACCGAGCGTACGGTAGGTGTAGATCAGGGCCTCGACCCTGCTATGCAGCGATGCGTCGCCAGCGGAAGCGCCCCCGGAAACGGCGGCGGCGCCGGTCGGCTTGGCAGGAGCCTTCTGATACCGGGCAAAACCGAGTTCGAACCCTTCAAAGAAGGAGGCCCAATCGGCCGAAACCGAGGCGGCGTCCTTGCGCCATTTTTCGTAATTTTCATCGATGGCGGCCTCGTTCCAGCGCGCCGTGAAGGATGTGCTCATGAAGTTGGATTGGAAAAATCGTCTCTCTTCTCACGCACTGTCACCGACAGGCATCGGGAACCCCGCTTTGGAAACAGGCGCGAAAATCCAATGATTTACCAGATGCGCGCGAGGGGGCAAGCTGTCAATCGGCTTTCTTGCACCGGATCCGTCCCGGGAGTAGGATGGGCACCTTTCCTTCCGCCCCTTCATGATCTCCGTCCAAGGACTCTCCAAAAGCTACGGCCAAACCGAGGCGGTGCGGGATCTCTCCTTCACGGTCAATAAAGGGGAGGTGGTCGGGTTCCTCGGTCCCAACGGGGCTGGAAAAAGCACCACCATGAGAATCCTGAGCGGCTTTCTGCCAGCCGACACGGGCGAGGTGCGGATCGCGGGATTCGATGTCTTCACTCAGTCGGTCAAGGCGCGTTCCCGGATAGGCTACCTCCCGGAGAACGTCCCCCTCTACCCGGAGATGAGGGTCGGGGAGTATCTCTCCTACCGCGCCGCCCTCAAGGGCGTGCGCTCCCGACGCGTCGCCGAGAAGGTGGAGGATGCCCTGCAACTCTGCGGACTCCCCCATGTGCGGCGCCAACTCATCGGAACCCTCTCCAAGGGATACCGCCAGCGCGTCGGCCTCGCGGACGCCCTGGTCAACGAACCCGACATCCTGATCCTGGACGAACCGACCATCGGCCTTGATCCGGAGCAGATCCGCGAGGTGCGCACCCTGATCAAGGGGCTCGCGACGCGCCACACGATCCTGCTCTCCAGCCATATCCTGAGCGAGGTCGAGATGACCTGCTCGCGGGTCCTGATCCTGAACAAGGGGAGGATCATCGCGAACGGAACCCCTTCCCAACTCCGTGATCGCACGGGTCTCTCGCTGTCGAACCCCGTACGCCTGGAGGCCATGGTTCCCGATCCCGCAGAGGCGGCGAAATCCCTCGCGAAGCTGCCCGGCATCGATTCCGCAAGGTTCCTGGGCTCCACCGGTGGATGGAGCACCTTCGAGATCATTCCTTCCGGCAACGACCCGAGATGCGCCCTCTTCGAGGAGTCTGTGCGGCGCGGGTGGAAACTCCGGGAGCTCTCGGCCAGGGAATCCTCCCTGGAGGAGATCTTCACCTCCTTCGTCTCCGGTAGAAGCCGCGAGCCGGAAAATGCCCGGTCAACCGCCAACCAGTCCGGGGAGGCTCGGCCATGAGGGTTTTTTGGATCCTTTGGAAGCGGGAGGCAGGCTCCTCCTTCAAGACACCCATGGCCTGGGTGATCCTCTTTTTCCTGCTGCTCGTCACCGGCTTCAATTTCTACGCCGGAGTCTCGATCCTTAACCACGGCCCCACGGAAGTCACGGTCGTCGAATCGTTCTTCAACACGATCTTCTTCTGGTTCCCCTTCCTGCTTCTCTTTCCCCTGCTCACCATGCGCCTCTACTCGGAGGAATACCGCAGCGGAACCGTCGAGCCGCTGATGACCGCTCCGGTCCGGGACACCCAGGTCGTGCTGGCAAAGTTCCTCGGGGTCCTCTTCCTCTACGCGGTCCTCTGGCTTCCGACCGCCCTCTACTTCGTAATCTTCTGGCTGCAGACACGCCTGACGGCCGCGGGGGCGACGGGAGCCTACCTCGGCGCCTACCTCCTCCTTCTGCTCATGGGAATGTTCTACCTCTCACTGGGCTGCCTCTGCTCCTCGCTGACGCGCCATCAGATCACGGCAGCGGTGACGACCCTTGCCCTGATCTCGCTCTTCTTCCTAACCGGCCTGCTCACCTTCCTCTCGGGAAGCGTCGGCACGCTCATGCAGGGGATCACCGTGACGATCTCGCCCATCGAGCAGATGACCCAGTTCTCCAGGGGCATCATCGATACGCGCCCCGTCGTCTGGTACCTCGTGATGACGGGGCTCTGCCTTTTCCTCACGCTCCACTCCTTCCAGTCGCGCCGCTGGCGCAAGTGACCCCATGAGCAACCACGTTCCCCACCGCGCCATCCGCCTGCGCGTCGCGCTCCAGATCGCGGCGGCCCTCGCGGTCAGCGTCTGCATCATCGGATGGTCCCTTGATCACTACCGGCGCCATGATTTCAGCCGCTCGCACAAGTTCGGGCTCTCCAACCAGACGAAACAGACACTCTCCTCGGTCGGCTCACCGGCCAGGGTGATCGTCTATTTCTCCCCTTCCTCCACGGCCACCGGTTCGGAGCTCCACGGCGACATCATGGCACTGCTCAGGGAATACCAGTTCCTGTCACAAGGTCAGGGGCTGAGCAAGGGGCCAAGCCGTAGCAACCTCACGGTGGAGAGGGTCGATCCCCTGCGGAACCCGGCTCGCGCGCGCGACCTTCAGGCTCAATACAGGTTCTCCGGCGCCGAGAACGTGCTCATTGTGGAATACGGCGGGCGCAGCACCGTGATCCCAGTTCCCGAGATGGGTGAATACGACACGGAGCCCACACGGTACGGGGAGCGCCCGAGACTCGTCGCCTTCCGCGGCGAGCAGGTCCTGACCTCCGCTTTCATCGGGTTGGTGCAGCCTGCCAGCAGCAAGAAGGTCTATTTCCTGCAGGGCCACGGGGAGGGCATGCCCGGCATTCCACCGATGCAGATCATCGGCCAGAACCTGAAGCGCCAGAACATCACCACCGCCCCGCTCAATCTCTCGGCAGGCACTGCCACCGTTCCCGCGGACGCAGCGCTCGTAGTGATCGCCGGCGCGCACTTCGACCCGTCGGCGGACGAACTCGCCGCCCTCCGCGACTACTGGCGGGCGGGGGGGCATCTGATGACCCTCCTTGACCCGACCGGTGAGACACCCGGCCTGGATGCCTTCCTCGACGAGGAGGGCAGGATCAGGCCCAGAAACGACAGGGTTCTGCGCCTTGTTAACCTCGGCGGTGCCACGGGAATCCTGCGCGACGTGACCGGCGAGTTCTTCGCAAGCTCGGAGATCACGGCGCGTCTGGTCGGCCTGAACATCCTTTTCACCGGCAACACCCGGTCGCTTGCCATCAATGACCAACGCGATCGTTCCATCAAGGGGCAGGAAACCGGCCCCACCCGTCCGCTCATCCGCGGCATCCACGGATTCCGCGGTTGCTCCGGATTTGCCAATGCGGACGGAAAGGGAGTCACCTTCGACCCGGCGAAGGATAACTTCTTCCCGGCCTATATCGCGGCGATCACCGATCTCGGCGGCGTGCATGACGACCGCGTGGCACTGGGCGCCTCCCGGATGGTGGTGGTGGGCAACAGCGAGTTCCTCAAGGACAAGTTCCTCGCCGGCACGGGGCTGGACTTCTTCTCCAGCGCGGTCAACACACTCATCGACCGAACCCAACTCGCCGGGACAACCCCCAAGACCAAGGAGTTCTTCACGCTCAATCTCGACGAACTTCAGCTCCGGCTCCTGGCTCTCTGGACCATCGTGGCGGTTCCTCTCGCATCGGCCCTCCTGGGCCTGATCTTCCTCTGGAGGAGGCGCTCGTGAGCTGGAGGGGCACCCTTCTGCTGCTGATCCTCGCGGGGCTGGCGATCGGCATCCTGCTCTTCTCACAGCGCTCACGCACCCGATCCCCCGGAGAACCGTTGCTTTGCTTCAACCCTTCGGCGGCGGATCGGATCACCATCCTCGAGGGAGCGGGCCGTGTCGAGATGGTCAGGGAGGATGAGGTCTGGAAGCTTGTTTCACCCCTTTCCGACCGCGCTGATCAAGGGGCGGTGCAAGCCTTGCTCGACAAGACTTCCGGAATGGCCTCGCTGGACCGACTCAAGCCCGCCGACCTCAAGGGCAACGTGAGCCTCGAAGCACTGAACCTCAAACAGCCGCGGAGAAGCGTGAGCATCAGGGCGGGAAAAACCCATACCCTCCTCTTCGGCGCAGATGGGGCTGCCGCGGGACAGGTTTATGCGAGGGTGGACTCCGATCCCTCCGTCTATCTGGTGTCCGCCGAGACGGCATCCCACGCCTTCCGCCCTGCGGCTGATTTCCGCGACACGCGCCTCACTCCACTCTCAGCGAACCATCTCGAGGAGATCACCCTTTCAAAAAATACGTCGGGGGGATCCCAGCAACTTCACATCAAAAAAAGCATGAACGGATGGGTGATTGGGAGTCCCGTCTCCGCGCGCGGCGAGAATGCCACCGTCGAGGCCTGGGTGGCTTCGCTACTCGGAGCCAGGATCGTCCGCTGGATGCCGGAGGGAACCGACCCCGCGGCATGCGGATTGGAGCCGCCGATGGCGACACTCTCCGCACATGAGGAGGGCAGCGCCCCCGTCGTGATCTCAATCGGAGCGGAGGCGGCAGACACTCCTGGCAGCCGCTATGGACGCTGCAACGGCCGCCCCGGAATCTGCATCGTCACAGGAATCTCCCCGGCGCTTGCGGCGACGCCGGCATCACTGCGTTCCAAAAATCCAAGACCGGTTCCTCTCGACGCCATCGACACGATAGTGATCAGCCCGGGAGACGGGCGTCCTCGGTTGCTGCTGGCGCGAAAGAAAGGTGGCGATGACTGGCAGGTCGTCGATGGCGGCTCGGGCGATCTTTCCGGAACGAAGGTGGAAGAATGGTACCGGCGGCTTTCATCCCTGAAGGCTTCCGGATTTGAACCCGCCACTCCCGATCGCCTCGCGGCGCGTGGAATGAATGCCCCGGAACTCACGATACTCCTCATCGCGCATCTCTCCGAAAACACCGCCGAGGAAAGCGCCGGCGACATGGTGCTCGGAGAGTATGCCTTCGGCACGGCGTCGGACGGCACGGTCGCCATGCGCGAGGGAGATTCCTCCGACCTGATGCTCCTGCCGGAGAATGCACTCGAACTGGCGGGAGGGCCGGAAGGCTATCTTTCAAATCGATGAATTGTTCATGGCCATTCGCAGCCAAGCGGACACCAATTCGAATCACATCCTGATTTTCCGTTAAAAATAGATCTTCCCTTCACTCCTTGGTTATTTTCAGGTTACACGTTTCAGGTTTCTTCTTCTTTCATCATTCTTCATTCCTCCTTCATCCTTTTCACCGCAATGACTTCCTCCGAGATCCGCCGTTCATTCCTCGAGTTTTTCCGGGGCAAGGAACACACCATCGTCACCTCCTCCAGCCTGCTGCCGGACTCCCCTAACCTTCTCTTCACCAATGCCGGGATGAACCAGTTCGTGCCGATCTTCCTCGGCACGACCCCCTGCCCCTACACTCCTCCTCGCGCCGCCGACACGCAGAAGTGCATCCGTGCGGGCGGCAAGCACAACGACCTCGAGGATGTGGGACTGGATACCTACCACCACACCTTCTTCGAGATGCTGGGCAACTGGTCCTTCGGAGATTACTTCAAGAAAGAGGCGATCAGCTGGGCTTGGGAACTCCTTGTCGAGAAGTGGAAATTTCCCGCCGAACGCCTCTACGCAACCGTCTACAGCCCCGCGGAGGGGGATCCCGCCTCCTTCGACGCCGAGGCTCATGCTCTCTGGTCGGAGCTCTTCCGCTCGAAGGGACTCGATCCCGCGATCCATGTCGTCCCCGGCAACCGGAAGGACAATTTCTGGATGATGGGCGAGACTGGCCCCTGCGGCCCCTGCTCCGAACTTCACATCGACCTGACACCGTACGGGGACACGAAAGGCGCCCTCGTCAACAAGGGGAGCGCCGAGTGCATCGAGATCTGGAATCTTGTCTTCATCCAGTTCAACGCCAACCCCGACGGCTCCTTCGTCCCCCTCCCCGCCTGCCATGTCGACACCGGGATGGGATTCGAACGCGTCTGCTCAGTGATACAGGGAACGAATGGCTTCAAGGAATTCGGCAACGTGGTGATCTCCAACTATGAGACCGATCTCTTCCGTCCAGTCTTCGAGGCGATCGGTGCCCTCTGCGGCCGCAAGTACGGCTCGACCCTTCCGCAGCCCTCCGGTGACGGCGCGATGATTCCCGTCACGGATCAGGAAAAGGATGATGTCGCCTTCCGCGTCATCGCCGATCACCTGCGCACCCTCGGCTTCGCCATCGCCGACGGCATCCAGCCAGGCAATGCCGAACGCCACTACGTGCTGCGCCGCATCCTGCGACGCGCCGTCCGCTACGGACGCACACTCGGCTTTACCGCGCCGTTCCTTCACAAACTCACCCCGGTGCTCGCCGCAGTCATGGGTGATGCCTTTCCCGAAGTGCGCTCCAGGGAGTCGCTCATCACCGAGACGCTCAAGCGGGAGGAGGAGGCCTTCCACAAGACCCTCGACAAGGGACTCTCCCTCTTCGAGCAGGAGGCCGCCAAGGGGAAGGGCATCTCCGGCGAGGTGGCGTTCCGACTCTATGACGAGCAGGGATTCCCGCTCGACCTGACCGAGCTCCTCGCACGTGAGCGCGGGCTCTCCGTCGATCACGCGGGCTTCGAGACCCTCATGCAGCAGCAACGGGAGAGGGCACGCGCCGCCCAGAAGAAGGAGATCATCAGCCTCTCCTCGCTGGAGACCGCCACACCGACCGATTTCTCGGGCTTCGACTCGCGGGAAACCGGGGCCACGGTGCTCGAGGTTGTCCGCATCAAGGATCGCACGGCGGTGATTCTGGATCGGTCCGTCTGCTATGCGGAGATGGGAGGCCAACTTGGCGACACCGCATCCCTCGCCTCGGGCGGATCGCTCTGGCGGGTCACCGACACGCAGAAGAGCGGCCCGACCTGGCTTCACTTCATCGAACTGCAAGAAGGAGAGGAGGCTCCCCTTCCCGGCTCGGAGGTCACCGTCACCCTCGATGTTCCCCGACGCGCGGCCATCCAGCGCCACCACACCGTCACCCACCTGCTTCACTGGGCTCTCCGCGAGACCCTGGGTGAGACCGTTTCGCAGAAGGGTTCCTTTGTCGGCCCGGAAAAGCTCAGCTTCGATTTCTCCAGTTCGGCACTGACTCCGGAGCAGGTCTCCAAAGTCGAGCAACTCGTCAACGAACGCATCCTGGAGAATGCCGCCGTGAGCTGGCGCGAGATCCCCTTCTCCGAGGTTAAGGGACGGCCCGGCATCCTGCAGTTCTTCGGTGACAAGTATGGCGACACCGTCCGCGTCGTGCAGATCGGGGGCGCACCGCACGCCCTGGACGGCTACTCGATGGAACTCTGCGGCGGCACCCATGTCCGTGCCACGGGTGAGATCGGCCTCTTCCGGATTGCCAGCGAGGCGGCCGTCGCCGCCGGCACGCGCCGCATCGAGGCGGTGGCGGGACTTGAGGCGCGCCATGCCGCCAGGAACGACTCCGAACGCCTGCAAGCCGTGGCAACACGACTCGGCGCCCCGCTTGCCGAGGTGGAGAAAAAACTGGAAGCCACCCTCTCCCACCAGAAAGAACTCGAAAAGGAGCTCTCCTCCCTGCGCCAAAAAGCCGCCGCGGGCCTTGCCAAGGAACTGCTGGCAAAGGCATCCACGGGAACCATCCCCTCCATCGTGGAGGAGATCCCGGAAGCCGATGGAAATGAACTCCAGACGATTGCGGATGCCCTCAAGGGATCCTTCGATGGAGTGATCCTCCTGGCAGGAGTCTCCGGAGGGGCCGTTTCACTGGTTGCCTCGGTGGGAAAGGCTCATCAGGGATCGCTCCCCGCCGGAAAGCTGATCTCCGCCATTGCTCCCCTCGTGGGTGGGAAGGGTGGCGGGAAGCCCGATGGCGCCCGTGGCGGCGGTCGGGATGCCGCCGGACTTCCCCCGGCACTCTCCAAGGCCAGGGAACTGATCGCTGAGGGGAAGATCTGATCGTCATTGAGATTTCACAGGGATCCGTAACGAATCAGCGACTGGCGAACACATAGCCGTGGGAACGGCTTGGGTAGACTGAACGAAAGTTCAGCCCGCAAGGGTAAGCCGAGCGGGAGCGAGCGAATCAAAGCTGATAGGACTGCGCAGCAGCCCTGTCAGGGGCTAGTGGCTTGGGAAAGCCCGAATGGAGTCTTGCCGGCAAGAACGACATAAAATGTGCGTCAGCACAGCCCGCAAGGGTGATCGGACGGGTTGTCCGATCATCAATTCAAAAGCGAAGCAACGGCCGGGCTAGCCAAGGGGATGAAAGGAATCCCCGAGAGATCTAACAAAGTAAAGATAGAGGTCATTATCCCAAAAATTGCATCGGGAGCGGGACGACCGAAGGCAGTTCGGGTTTAACGTGCCCGATTTGTACTCGCTTGCTTTGCCTCGGCCTCTCCCGAGGCCCTCGCTTCGGACTGCTTCGCAGGCTTCATCGTGCATCCCTGCACTCGATGTTCGCAAGGCTCGCCCTGGGCCCACCTTCGGTGGCTACAACTCGACCTTCCCAAGGTCTTGTTTCTCGGGCTTGGTTCATCCTTTGGCCTTCATCATTGACGCCACTTCCTCCCGGAAGCCGTGGCGCCCCGTTGGGGCTACGACTGCGTCGCAGTCTACCGCGCTCGATTTGTACTCGCTTGCTCCCACAAGGCTCGCCCTACGGGTCCACCTTCGGTGACTACAACTCGACCTTCCCAAGGTCTCGTTTCACGAGCTTGGTTCATAATTCATCCCCCTACCTTCGGCCCAGTTACCGATAGCGCATCGCAGCTTTCTTGAGCGCGGCTCCGATGCTGCGCCGCAGAGCGGCTGGCGCGAGCACCTCGGCGCGCGGTCCCCAGCCCATGATCCAGGATTCCAGATCAGGAGCCAACCCGACCTTGAGCGACAACTCCGCAGATCCATCCTTTCTTCTGGTGATCTTCTGGGACGGGTGCCAGCGACGTTCCGAAGCCAGTGCTGCGGCGATGGGATCCAGTAAGATCCTGACCTTCTGCGCGTTCTTCGACTCAAAGGCGGAAAAACTCTGCCCGAGCATGGCATCGAGGGAGAAGTCCTTGGGACGATCAAATCGTCGCTGGAGGTCCTTCGGCCTGGTGATGCGGGCCAGTGCGAAGGTCCTCACCGACTTGCGTCCGAGATCGAGTCCGATCAGATACCACTGACCGGCGATGCATCCCAGGTGATAGGGTTGGATGCGGCGTTCGTTCCGTTCCCCGTCGCCGGGTTTCCGGTAGAGGAAAGAAACCTCATGGGAGTCCAGGAGAGCAGTGCTGATAGTCCGGAAGGCATGGAGATCATTGGAGGGAGGACCGGAAGGACGGAAGGAAAGCGCCTGACTCAGGTCGTGAAGGGAGATCTCCGCGCGCGAGGGAAGTCCCTCGATCAGCTTGGTGAAGGCGGTCCCGATCGCCTTTTCGAAGGGAGTGCCGCGGTATTGTTCGGCGGCCTTCTGGGCGACCAGCAGGGCCACCACCTCCCCCTCCTGCAGGGAGATGGAGGGCAATTCCTTCACCTCGCGGGTGTAGCGGAACCCGTGATGAACCGTGTCGTAATCGATTGGCAACCGGAGTTGGTCACGCATGAAATCGATATCCCGCTGCACCGTCTTGTAGGAGACCTCAAAGACCCGTGAAAGCGCCTGGCAATTGGGAAACTCCCCCATCTGGAGCAACTGATGGATCTGCATGATCCGGTACATCGGGAGACGGGCGGATCGCCCCTCCTGCCCCCCAGATTGCGGGGCGGGACGTCTGGGGCGGCGTGGAGTGAGTGATGTCCTAGGCATGGGTTATATGATGCGTGAAAGGGTGATGCACGGAAGCGCAAATTTCCGACGCTCGGACTCCCGCAATGCGGTGCGCTTTTAACGCAGTTACAAGGTTAGAAAGTGATTGGTTAAAAAGGCGCCAAGGCCGGAGTTCAGCCCTTCAACTTCTACTCCCCTTGTGGCGAGCGGCCCAACAGCCCAACAGCATTTAGCTTTTTGCGTAGGAGGACTCCACCTTCGCTGACACGTCGCGGTATCCGTAATCCACCTCGTAGATCTGCTTGAAGCAATCGAGCGCCTTTTCCCTATCATCCATGGTCTCGTAGACGGTCCCGAGATTGTAGAGGAGATCCTTCTTCACCGCATCCATGGCCGAGAGTTCGGAAATGGCGTCGGCAAAGGTCTTGGCCGCTATATCGTTCATGTTTCGCGCCACATAGCACTGGCCGAGCTTGCTCATTGCCTTGAGGCGGACGCTCGGGTTGCTGCGCGCCCGCTGAAGGTGTCCGATCGCCTCCTGCGGTTGCCCCGCATCCATGAGTGCGACAGCCAGATCGAAATGGGCAAGCAGGTCGGTGGGATTGCGCTCCACGCGCTCGCGCGCTTCACCGAGGATAAACTCGGCGCGCTGTTTGGCGAGTTCCTCCATCTCCTGCCGGTAGCGGGGAGCGTCCGGATCGTCCGGTGATGCGGCAAGGAACTCCTCGCGGGCCTTGTAGGCATCGTTGATACGACGGAGCTGGAGGTCGCTGATCTTGCGCGTGATGGTGGGATCGGCGCCCGCGGTGAGACCCATGACGTATCGATACCATTCGAGGGCGTTGTCGATGTCCCCTTTCTGCTCGAAGAGTTCGGCCACCTTGCGCGACTTGTCGATGCTGCCCGGTTCGGCCTGCACGGCGGCGGAGAGTTCGGCGATCTGGCTGTCTATCATCTCCTCGCTCTTGACCACGCGGCCCTGCTGCTCGAGGGAGACGGCCTCCTCCTTGTTCTTGATAAGGTCACGGTAGCTGTCGGCCACTTCCCAGCCTCCTTTCTGGACAGACATCGCCGCGGACGCATCCTTACTCCCCTTGATGGCAGCGAGGTCGTTGGGGGCGATGGCAAGGATACGGTTGTAGATCTCGACGGCGCGGACTGGATCCCGGGGACTTCCGTCCTCATCCCTCTCCATGCAGAAGGAGGCAAACCGGGAGAGCTGCTGCTTGTCCTTGGGCTGACCTTCGAGAATTGTCTCGGAAGCATAGATGGCGAGCTCCTTCATCGGGGGATCCCACTTGAGGGCGATCTCCTGAAGCATCGTGTTCGCCTGCGCAGAGCGAGGGTCGTCGGCCAGCACCTCCTCAATGGCAACCAGAGCTGCGGAAAGATCATTCTTCTTGAGAAGGGTCGAGACCTTCATCAGGGCAATCGATGACCCTCCGCCGAATCCCGAGAAAAACCCTTTCTTTGCGGTCTTCGATTTCTCAACGGCGGCCTGGCGCGCCATCTTCCTGCCATCCAGAAAGTCGGGAAGGATCTGCAACAGCCCTTGGCAGAGCTGGATGACGTAGGGATAGTTCTTCAGCTCCATGGCGCTCATTGCCTTGAGCCATGTCTGCTTCTGCTGCGGGGAGAGATCTTTCTGGGTTTTCAAGGGAGAAATCGGACGATACCAGTCCGCTCATGATTCCGCAAGTGGGTCAGGATGCCGCCGGGGTTCCAAAAAACGAGGGGGTGACCGAAAGCGAGGCAACGAGTGTTTCGCCGGCCCCGATTTTCTGAATTCCCTTCTTCTGATCGAAAGGGACGGGGGGATTGTTGTCGGGCAGTCCCCAGCATGGTTCGACGCACAGGAACGGGTCCCCGTTGCTCCAGATCGTAAGGAACGGTGACTCCGCGTAGTCGCACTCGACTCGCTGACCGAGCGCCGGAGCCTCCAGCACGAACCGCGGCTCCGGCACTCCGGACAGGTCGAGCAGGAAGGAACCGGGGAGATCTTTCTTGGCAAATGGCATCTCGCCCCCGGCAAAGGGGATCTCCTGCACGCTTCCATCGAGAAAATCACCGGGCGCCATCTCCCTCACATAGGTGCCTTTGGGGAGAATCATCCTGGCACTTTCGAGGGAACCGACGGCGAACCCCGGATGCCACCCGAAGCTGAGTGCCACGGCATGCTCCTCAAGGTTTTCAAAGGAGAAGGTCATTGTCATTTTTCCCCCGGAAACCGCGTAGGTAAGGCGCATCGCCACCTTGTAGGGATAGGCATCGGCGGGGATCTCAGAAGGTTCCACGCAATAGGTGATCGTTCCCGAGTCAAGGTCGACCTCAGGAGGCCGGAAGGCATGGCTACGGATGAAGCCGTGGTTGCCGCCCTTGATCACATGCCCCTCGTAGACCGATTCCTGTTTCCAGAGGCGATGGACGAAATACCCCATCACCGTGGCATGATTGCCCCAGCCGGTCGCAGGCTTGGCGACCTGGCCATCTCGCCAGAGAAACCCCCTCCACTCACCCTTGTCATCACTACGGGCCAGACTCACCGGTTCGGCTCCGGTGCGTGCGATGATCAGGCGGATCCCTCGGGAGGTATCCTCAAGCTGATCAAGGGGACCGACTTCGGAATCAATGACAAGGTGGGTAAACATGGGAAAAGGATGAATTATGAATTATGAATTATGAAGCCCTAAGAAACGCTGAGGAAACGCTGATTAAATCCCATGGAAAAAGTAAATCTACGCGATGAAGACCTTCGGGAGTCCTTCGCACGCTCTTCGGGGCCGGGAGGCCAGCATGTCAACAAGGTCTCCACCGCAGTCACCCTGACCCATCTTCCGAGCGGCCTCTCGGTCATGGTGAGCGATTCCCGCAGCCAGAGCATGAACCGGAAGATCGCGCGCGAACGCCTTGCCGAAAAACTGAAGGAACGCCTTCAGGCCCGACGACTCCAGGCACGGGCCGCCACGGCAAAAGCCCGCCGCCAAAAAGCCCGTCGCTCCCCGGGCGAGAAACGGAAACTCGTCGAGGGAAAACGCCGCCGTTCTGAAATCAAGAAGGGGCGGGGCAGGGTGAGCGAGTGAGCGAGTGGTTAAACCCGGAATTTGCATTGGGAATTTCTGAGATCATAGGAGGCCGTGTTAAAAGAGTTAAAAAGGTGAAATGTTACAACCAAGGCTCTGAAACGAGACCATGGGGTGGTCGAGTTGTAGCCACCGAAGGTGGACCCAAAGGGTGAGCCTTGCGGAAGCAAGCGAGTACAAAAGAGCCGCGTAAGATCCCGCGAATGCGGGACCCGAAGCGCCACCGCTTGCCGACCGCCGAGTGCCTGGTGGCACGGCGTAGCCTGTCCCTCTAATGCCGGGACAGGCCCGAAAGGGACTAAGGCATCGGGAGATGCTGAGGCAAAGGCAAGTGGCGTCAACGTGGATCCGGGAGAGCCCCGACCTGGGATTCGGAAGAGGGATTTCAGTGAAAGTGCCCTCAAAAGATGCCTTCATGAGTTCAATTCGGCCTCTGACTTCAGCCCGGTGTAACGCTTTTAACCCTTTTAATCCTTTTAATCCTTACCTTCTCGCGCTCCCCTTTTTCATTTCATCATTCTTCATTCATCATTCATCATTTTCCCATGGATCTTCTCACCTGCGACCTGCCCGGCATCAAGAAACTCCGTAGCGGCAAAGTCCGCGAGGTCTTCGATCTCGGCGAATACCTGCTGCTGGTCGCCACTGACCGCATCTCGGCCTTCGACTGCATCCTGCCCAACGCCATCCCCGGCAAGGGGGAGGTGCTCAACGGCCTCTCGACATTCTGGTTCCACCGCCTCGACTTCGTCCCCAACCACATGATCGAGACCGAGGTCTCCGCCTTCCCCGCCGAACTCAAGCCCTACGCCGACATCCTGCGTGGACGCTCGATGATCGCGAAGAAGGCGAAACCGCTCCCTGTCGAGTGCGTCGTCCGCGGCTATGTCGCCGGATCCGGTTGGAAGGAATACCAGGAAAGCGGCACCGTCGGCGGCCACGCCGTGCCGGCAGGACTCAAGCAATGCGACCGTCTTCCCGAAGATCTCTTCACCCCCAGCACCAAGGCCGACGAGGGACATGACGAGCCGATCACCTGGGCACAGTGCCGCGCGCTTCTCGGCGACGAGACCGCGCTCCGCGTCCGTGACATGAGCCTTGAGCTCTACCGCCACGGCCGGGCCTACGCCGCCTCCCGCGGCATCATCATCGCCGACACCAAGTTCGAGTTCGGCATCCACGACGGCGAGATCATCCTCATCGACGAGTGCATGACCCCCGACTCCTCGCGCTTCTGGCCGGCCGACCAATATCAACCGGGCGGCAACCCCCCCAGCTTTGACAAGCAGTTCGTCCGCGACTGGCTGGAGAACTGCGGCTGGGACAAGCACCCCCCCGCTCCCGAACTCCCGGCGGACATCGTCGCCAAGACGGCCGAGAAATACCGCGAGGCACTGATCCGCCTCACGGCTCCGAATACCACAGCGAGCTGATCAGGCCATGAAGCATCCCATAGCGGTGGAAGTTCGGATGGAGAGCAAGGGGGCCAAGCGCAGCTGTATTTTGAATACTGCAAGCGCAGACCAACGCCGCTGGACACCGAAATAATCCGCCATGCAGGGAGACATCGACCTGTTCCTTCTTTTCCTTGCGACCGAGCGGGGACTTTCCGTCAACTACCAGATCTCCACGCGATCCTCGCTGGAGGCATTTCAGAAATGGGCCGCCGGTTGCGGAGTCATGTCGGCGGGAGAGTTGAACCCGGCTCTCCTCTCAGAGTTCCTGATCTCCGAAAAAAAGCGGGGCCTTTCCGCCACCTCGATCAAACTGGAAGCCGTCGCTCTGCGGATCTTCTTTCGATTTCTGACAGCTCGTAGCCGCATTCCCTCCGACCCCGCCGAGAAGCTCCCACTCCCCCGCCTGCCCCAGACACTTCCGCAACCGATTTCCAAGGAAGAGATGGCTAAGCTTGTGGCGGCCCCCGTAGGCGACACCCCGCTGGAAATCCGCGACCGCGCCCTGCTTGAGCTTCTCTACGCCTGTGGCCTCCGCATCGCCGAGGCCTGCAGCGTGCGGTTGGAAAACCTCGATGAAGAGGGAGGCGTCATCCGCGTCACCGGGAAGGGAAACAAGACCCGCATGATCCCCGTCGGAAGCGCTGCACTCAGTGCACTGAAATTCTACCTTACCAATGCCCGCCCCAAGCTCGTCTCGGCACGCTCGGGGGCGGCGATCTTTCTCTCGGTGCGGGGTCATCCCCTCACCCCGGCACGCATCTGGCAGCTTGTCCGCCATTACGCCAAGCAGGCCGGTATTGAGGAAGCGGTCCACCCCCACCAACTCCGCCACTCCTTTGCCACCCACCTGCTCTCCGGCGGGGCCGACCTCCGCATCATCCAGGAGATGCTAGGCCACGCCTCCATCGCCACCACCCAGATCTACACCCAGGTGGACCGGAGCCAATTGAAGTCCATTCACCAAAAATTCCACCCCAGAGGGTGAGCGAAGTCTATAATCACGAATTCCGAAGATGAAAGTGATGCAACCAGCGAAAGGGATGTGCAGGTTAGAGTGCCGATGCAAGGCCGAGTGCAGCGAGTGGCGAGCCTCATGGGAATGAGCGAATCAATTGGCCCAAGGTGCCGGTCGCAAGGAGTTGAGGAACCAAGTCGCTCGCAAGCGGCGCGGTAGATCCCGCAAATGCGGGACCCAAAGGGCGCCACGGCTTCTCGGGAAAGAAGTGGCGTCAAATAAAATAGAAACCGCTCTAAGCACCGGGGGATTTCCATTTAGGCGGAAGATTCCCCTCAAGTCGTTTGCCGAGGAGTTCAAGCCGGAGATAGATTCCCCAAGCCTTGCCCTGATCAGCCCCGAGAGCAACCGTGATGGTGTGACGGCCAGGTTGGACCTCGAAGGCACGGCTTCTTCCCTGATCGTACCATGCGGGTGTGCGTCCTGTGGAATCTTGGTAAACGAGCTTTTCACCCAGCCATGCCGCCACCGGTCCGTCGTATCCCAACAAGGCCGCGAGGCGTTGGGGGCGCTCCACCACGAATGTCCCCCGGAAGACAAAAGTCCCCCGTGGTAGGGAGACAATCCGCTCACGGATGTCGGAGAAAGTTCCGGTGCTTTGGAAGTCGCCAAGGGATCGGCCACCACGCGGCGGATGCTTCATCCCCAGCGCCGTGAACTCGGTGTCATGATGATCAAGTTTCCAATGCCTCAGGTATTCACCTAGCTGACGTTGGCGCCCAAGCCGGATCGGCCCGAAGACGGGAAGTGGTCGCGCGAATCCGTCGCGTAGATTGCAGACGGGATTTGCCCCAAACCCGTACTGCACCGTGGCATCGTGAAGCAGCGCGGCCGGTGTGTCGGTAAGGAGACTTACCGTTCTACCATTCAGAAGGATATCGTGGAGCAATTCCCTTCCCTCCGGGGATCTTACGGAAAAACCGATGGGGCGGGTGCCGTCGGAACCAAGGTCACCACCCGTGTTTTCCAGGGTGAGCACGACGGATCCCTTCCCCTCGAGATGGGGGTGGGGCCGAATCTCCACACGGCTGATCTTGGGTGAAAGGGCTGATTTCAGCCCCTTTTGCAGAGCGTGCATCGATTTGGCCAGGCGCTCCCCCAAGAGGTTTTGATCCCTGCCTGAGATGTGGATCGGATCATCCAGGGTGAGGTCTACCGAAGGCACCACGGTGAGTTTCGGGATCTGCACTGTCAGGAGAAGTTGCTGATGCTGGATCGAATTCCACTCCGCCTGGTGCGTATCCTGGCACCCAGTGAAGCGACCGAGCTGAACCATGGCCACCGGGAGACGGGGTGACTTCAAATCGCGACGAAGAGCTTGAATGAACGCCTTCATTTTACCGGCATAAAGAGGTGCATTCACAGGGTCGGCATCGCTCTCACCCTGATACCAGAGCAATCCCGCCACGGATCCTCCGTTTTTACGAACCCTGCGCAGCATCGCGCCATAGAGGCTCCGGCCTTCACTTCCGTTCAGCTTGGAACTCCACTGGTCCATGGTCGTTCCTCCATGCGCACAGGCGATCAACCCTTGGGGAATGCCGGTTAGTCGGAACATTTCCTGGCCGAAAGCCGGGCCGGGACCGGCTCCGAACAGTGGATTACCCCGGTCCCATGGTCCTCCGTTGATGCTCTCGTGCACGGGATCCACGGCTTGCCAGAGATTGTGGAATGGGTCTTTCGCGGGAGCCCAGCAGTCATCCATAAAAAAGGCACGAATGGCTGGATGAGGCACGAAATCCTTGGTCAGAAGTCCGCAACCCTGCATGTTAGACTGCCCGCCGAGAATCCAGACATCGCCCACCAGCACATCGCTGACGAGGGCCGTTGCGGAGAGGGCCCCGGGACCCTCGAGTGTGAAGGTGATGTCGTACGGCCCACCCACCCCGATCGGACCCAAGGAGATGCGGAACTGCCCCGAGGGAATCCGGCCCGCATTCAACAGCTTGCCTTTTCCCTTGCTCTTACCATTTCCCTTGGCCATTCGGATGGTCGCGGAGAGCCTTCCTGCAAAGGGACTCCTGCCCGAGATGGTGACCACGGCATTCTTGGCGGTGGTTCGCTGAAGAACCATGTGGTCGAGGAGGCCGGTGGTGATGGTGAGTCTGTTGATCATCTGCGCTGACATTGATTGTTTCAACATGGGAGCGTTCGTCGGATTCAGTTGCCCCTGCAATCTAGGAGACGTTGATTTCCCGCCGCTCCTTATCCGAAATCTCGGCGGCAAAAACGGGCAGCACGGCCTGAATGCCGTCCTCCAAGCCGGGATAGACTGGCGTGTTGGAACGAATGCCCTCGAACCAAGAAACCAAATTCGCGCGGTCGTGGTCCGGAGAGGTCTCGGGGATGTCAAGAGGCACGCGGGACTCGACCTCGTTGCGCTTCCTCTCCTGGAACCAGCCTTTTTTCAGATGCGTGTCGAAATAAAGGGCTCCCTTGGTTCCAAAGATACGGAATTCGTGGATGTAGGGGGTGACATGGTAGCAGTTCAGTGTCCCCACCAGCCCTCCGGAATAGCGGAGATGCACGTTGGCGGCATCAGCCGTCTCGGTGTTGGGATTCGCGTTGTATCGCATCATCGCCTGAACCGAAACAGGAGCACCAAACAGAAACGCCAGAGCGTGCAGTTCGTGAACACCGCACTGGAAAAGCATTCCGCCTGGGTTGCTGCTCGCGAGTCCTCGCCAGTCTCCAGCTTGAATCTCGAGTCCGCCGGAGTGCGAACTATTGTCTTCGAAGCAAACCACTGTTCCGAGTAGCCCCTCCTCGATATAGCGCTTCGCGAGAAGCAGCCAAGGTTCGCTGGCGCAATGCTTGTGACCGAGACCGACAACTTTCCCCGTTTCACGCGCCGCCTGTCGCAATGCGGCGATTTCGGCTACGGAGGTGCAGAGCGGCTTTTCCAAAAAAACATGAAGCCCCCGGTGCATTGCCGCGATGGAGAGTTTCGCGTGCGAATCAGCGCCGGTAGTGATCACGACGGCCTCAAGCCCCGGATGCCCAAGCATGGCCTCGAAATCCGTGTAAGGGAGGGCTCCCTCTTCAGAGGCCGCTTTCGCAAGAGCCTCCTGATTGCGGTCGCAAACGGCCGCTATTTGAAACAGACCGGTTTCACGCATCCGTTCACGGCGATATCCTCCGAACCCCCCCACCCCGATCATTCCAACAACAAGTGGATTCATGCTTTTTAGCAGTTAAAGATTCGAGCCGTTCTCACGGATCACTTGCGCATACCAATGCGCAGAATCCTTCAGCGTCCGTTTCTGGTTGGAGTAATCAACATGGATCAGTCCGAAGCGTTGTTTGTATCCCTCGGCCCACTCGAAGTTGTCCATGAGCGACCAATGGAAATAGCCGCGCACATCGATCCCGTCACGGACCGCGCGCTTCAAGGCCCCGAGATACTGGCGGGTGAACTCGATCCTGTA
>Ga0208327_1000041_pt1 | contig 35486 bp, 29 predicted proteins | sample LakMenEpi26Jun08_FD_150733 | JGI IMG/M metagenome (GOLD analysis project Ga0208327, IMG submission 150733) | Freshwater microbial communities from Lake Mendota, WI - 26JUN2008 deep hole epilimnion (SPAdes) | ecosystem: Environmental > Aquatic > Freshwater > Lake > Epilimnion/Euphotic zone ...
GCCAACCGAGCAAAGCTCTGTGGGCATCTGTGCCGACGTTAAATCGGCATTACGGAGCTCCCCTTTTAAACCAAATCGAACAAAATATGGCGTCTCCCAGAATTACGGTGACAGTGCACTAAATTATTCGTAATCCCCAAAATGTGAAATAATGTCAACATATTGTCAACCCTTCACCGCCGCGTCTTTACGCAACATCGCTTCAGTCTGCTGCGCGCAGCAGTTTTGCCATTTCGGTGTCATCCCATTCGACGCCGCCCGCAATCCGCCAGACCTCCTTGCCTGCGCTGTCATATAATATGGTCGTGGGTAGGGCGATGGCGTTGTTGAACGCGGCCAATATTGCGTTGTCGGCGTCGGTATAGGGCACCAGATTCTGGACCTTAGTCTCCTTGAAAAAGGCCAAGACGGGCGCGCGGCCTTCAAGGTCTTGGGATACCGCAATGACCGCCATCCGGTCCTTCTCCAGCTTTGCCAGCGTGTCCAGCGTCGGCATTTCGGCCTTACACGGCGCGCACCACGTCGCCCAAATATTGAGCAACAACGGCTTGCCTTCAAAATCTGCCAAAGTCACATCCTGTCCGTCGGCGTCCGCAAAGGGCGCGGTTGGTGCCTTTTGGCCCGCGAATCTGTAACTAAGCGTCGCGCGGGTGCCATTTGCGCTTTCCAATATGATCTCGGTCTTGCCCGTGGCATCCAAGTTTGCAGCTAATGCGGGTTGCGCTTGCCCCTGGCCTGGGGTTTCTTTATCGCACCCGGTTAACACCAGAAGGATTAGGGCAATTACAAAGCGCATGTCGGATTCCAATAGCATGTGGGGCGGCCGGTTCGGCGAAGGCCCCGGCGCAATCATGCGCGAGATAAATGCCTCCATCCCATTCGACAAGCGTCTTTGGCAAGAGGATATCGCGGGCAGCAAAGCGCATGCCGATAACTTGGCCGCAAGCGGCATCATTTCGGAGGCGGACAATGCTGCGATCCAAAACGGGCTCGACGCGGTCCACGCCGAATATCAAGCCAATGGCGTGCCCGTTGATCTGACGCTTGAAGATATTCACATGGTCACCGAAACGCGCCTGCGGGAGCTTATCGGCGAACCTGCCGCGCGCCTGCACACCGCCCGGTCCCGCAATGATCAGGTCGCGACCGATTTCCGTCTGTGGGTACGCAACGCCACACAGGAAATCGATGCTGGCCTGCGCGCGTTTCAATTGGCGCTCGTCGCCCGCGCCGACGAACATGTGGGCAGCATCATGCCCGGCTTCACCCATTTGCAAGTGGCGCAGCCGGTGACGCTTGGGCATCATTTGATGGCTTATTATGAAATGGCAAAACGCGACCGCAGCCGCTTTACCGATTGCCGCCGCCGCCTGAACCTCTCGCCCTTGGGGGCCGCCGCCTTGGCGGGCACATCCTTCCCGATTGATCGCGCCGCCACCGCCGCTGCGCTTGGTTTTGACGGTCCAATGGGTAACAGTCTGGACGCCGTATCCGACCGCGATTTCGCGTTGGAGTTTCTGACGGCGGCGGCACAAACCGCCTTGCATCTGTCGCGTCTGGCCGAAGAAATGATTTTATGGGCATCACAACCCTTTGGCTTCATCGCCTTGCCCGATGCCTGGTCAACGGGCAGCTCGATCATGCCGCAAAAGCGCAACCCCGACGCGGCTGAGCTGGTGCGTGGCCATTCGGGGCGGATCATCGGGTGCATGAACAGCCTGATGATCACTATGAAGGGCCTGCCCTTGGCCTATTCCAAAGATATGCAGGACGACAAACCCCCGGTGTTTGAGGCCTATGACCTGCTCGCTTTGTCGATTGCCGCGATGACGGGCATGGTTGCCAATGTGACGTTCAACGTAGGCCGCATGCGGGAGGTCGCAGACACCGGATTTTCCACCGCAACCGATTTGGCCGACTGGCTGGTGCGCGCATTTGCCATGCCCTTTCGTGAGGCGCACCATGTCACAGGCAGCATCGTCAAAAACTGCGAGGCACGCGGGATTGGCCTGTCGGAGATTAGCTCAGAGGATTTGGCAGCGATCAACCCGATGCTCGCAGGCTGCACTTTGCCTGACCTGTCGATTGATGGTTCGGTCGCCAGTCGCACCAGCGCTGGCGGCACCGCGCCCGTGCGTGTACAAGAAGCCATCGCTGCGGCAAAAAAGGAGCTTGAGGCATGAAATTGCAACGCGTCCTGTTGGTAATCGGCGTCGCATTGGCCGCCACCGCATGCGGTAAGGTTGGTGACCTTGAACCGCGTTCGGGCAATGCCCTTCCGCCGCAGGCTTATGGCCAGACGACCGAGCAAAGCGCGCGGATATTAACGACGCCATCGGTGCAGGCGCGTCCCGGGCGTACTGATGAATTGCTGAAACGTTCGGAAAGGCGGGAGGATGACCCCTTTGATGTCGCACCGGGGGAGGAGCCCAAGCCCTTAAACCCCGAAGAACAAACGCCACCTGCCAAAACCGATCCCGAATAAGTACCCATCATGAACCATTTTGATCTTATCGATGGCGTCTTGCACGCCGAAAACGTATCGCTAGCCGATATTGCGGATGCCGTTGGCACGCCCGTTTATGTCTATTCACGGGCCACATTCGAACGCCATGCAGTGGTGTTTCGTGCGGCTTTGTCAGGGCTTGATAATCCGCATTTGGCCTTTGCGGTAAAATCGAACCCGAATCTTGCTGTGTTGAAAGTTCTCGCGCGGCAGGGCTATGGCGCCGATGTCGTTTCGGGCGGCGAAATGGACCGCGCGCTGGCCGCCGGCATGGCAGCCGAAGATATTGTCTTTTCCGGCGTTGGTAAAACCGCCGAAGAAATGACCCGCGCATTGAAGATAGGCATTGGCCAGTTTAACATTGAATCGGAAGAAGAAGGTCAGGAGCTAGCGGCGCTGGCCGCTGCGCTTGGCCTGACCGCGCAGGCCGTGCTGCGTATTAATCCCGATGTGGACGCGGGCACCCATGGCAAGATTTCAACGGGCAAGGCGGACAATAAATTCGGTGTCGGCATCCACCGCGCGCAGGGCATTTACGCACGGCTAAGCATCTTGCCGCACCTGCACATGCGCGGTGTCGCGCTGCACATTGGCAGTCAGTTAACGAGCCTTGAGCCGCTTGAAACTGCCTTTCAAAAGGTAGGCGTGCTGCTGCAGGAATTGCGTGCGGCGGGCCATGTGGTCACGCATGTGGACTTGGGCGGCGGCCTTGGCGTGCGCTATCGTGACGGCGACAATCCGCCAGACCCCGCCGAATATGGCGCGATGGTCGCGCGCGTGACCAAGGATTGGGGCGTGCGGTTGATGTTCGAACCCGGCCGCGTTATCGCTGGCAATGCAGGCGTCTTGCTGACGCGCGTCATCCGCGTGAAGCCCGGTGCGGGCAATGCGCCGTTCGTTATCGTCGATGCCGCAATGAACGATCTGGCGCGCCCCGCGCTCTATGATGCCTGGCATGATTTTGAAGCGGTTGTACCCAATGGGCACAAGATGCTGGCCAATATCGTCGGCCCGGTATGCGAAACCGGCGACACCTTCGCCATGGGTCGTGAGATTGACCCTGTTATGGCCAATGACCTTGCCATTTTCCGCACCGCTGGCGCATATGGTGCGACGATGGCGAGCACATATAACAGTCGTGGACTGGTGCCCGAAGTCCTCGTCGATGGCGACAAGTTCGCGGTCGTGGCGGAACGGATTTCGCCGGAGACGATCTTGGCGGCGGAGCATGTGCCCGACTGGCTGAAATAGGAAATCGCGTTGGATCAGTTGCCGATATTTGTGAACCTGAAAGGCAGGAATGTCATTTTGGTCGGTGAAGGCGAAATGGCCGATGCCAAAAGACGCCTGATACAACGCGCTGGCGGCATGTGTGTGGATGCGAGTCATAAGGACGCCCGGATTGCTTTTGTGGCGATCGCGGACGAAGACGCCGCGTGCGCCGCCGCCGATGATTTAAAAGCGCGCGGTTTGCTCGTCAATGTCGTGGATAGGCCTGAAAACTGCGATTTCACCACGCCAGCGATTGTGGACAGGTCGCCCGTTTTGGTGGCGGTCGGCACCGGTGGGGCGTCGGCGGGCATGGCAAAGGCCATTCGCCAGCGCATTGAAACCTTATTGCCCGAAACCTTAGGCCCGCTGGCCAATGCGATTTCGGCTGCGCGCGCAGCCACCCGCGAACGCTGGCCCGATGGACCACAGCGCCGACGCGCGCTGGATCAAGGCTTTGCCGCAGGTGGCCTGCTGGACCCGTTTGGCAATCACGCGCCCGACACCGTCGAAGTTTGGTTGAAAGCCCCCGAAGAGCCAAAGGGCGACCGCATAATCGAAATCGCGTTGCTGTCGGATAATCCCGATGACCTGACCTTGCTGACCGCGCGGTTATTGGGTGAGGCGGACCATGTTTTTCATGACGCCCATGTGCCAGCGGCTATCCTAAACCGTGCGCGCGCCGATGCGGTACGCCATGCAGGCCCGCCGCCCTTACCCGCGCCAGAGGGCTTGTCACTGTTCCTACGGTTGCCGTCCACGCATGGATAGGGCATGAGGTGGGCTTGAACATTATCAAGGTCGCCATGTCCGCTTTTCCATCTCAAATCTGTTTCTACGGCTGCGGCAATATGGGCAGCGCAATGCTGCGCGGATGGGTGGCCGCTGGCGTGTCGCCTGACACTTTCCATGTTGTTGACCCTGTCGCCGAAAACCTGCCTGCGGGCGTTGCGGTATCGCGCGCGTCACAAGAGGTTGCGCGGCCATTTGATGTGCTCGTGTTGGGTATCAAGCCGCAGCTTTTGTCATCGCTCGCACCCGACATTGCGTCATTGCTTGCGCCCGGAGCATGGGTGATTTCGATACTCGCTGGCACCACAACGCAAACCCTGTCGGAGGCATTTCCTTCCGCGCGGATTATCCGGCTGATGCCCAATTTGGCAGCCGCTATCGGCAAATCACCCCTTGGCGTGTTTGCGCCAAATGAAACGGAATTGGTCAAGGCGGACATCGCAGCTTGGCTAACGCCTTTGGGGGCCGTCATTTGGATCGACGACGAAGCCCATATGGATGCGGTAACGGCGCTGGCGGGGTCAGGCCCAGCCTTTATCTACCGCGTCATTGATGCGCTGACCAAAGGCGGGGAAGCATCAGGATTGCCGCACGCGGTGGCCGCGCAGTTGGCCATAAAGATGACCGAAGGGGCGGCGATTTTGGCCGCGACGTCCCCCGAAACGCCGAAGGCACTCGCCGCGCGCGTCACCAGCCCGGGCGGTACAACTGCCGCTGGCCTTGCAGTGCTGGATGCCGATAATGCTTTAGACAGATTGATGACGCAGACTCTGCGCGCCGCGAGCGACCGGGGGGCAGAACTGGCAAAGGGAGACGCCAAATGAAATTGAAATTGATATTGGCCCTATCCTGCGCTTTTGCGCAACCAGCCGTTGCATCAGTCGCAATGCCGCCATCGACCGTGCAAGCGCAGGTTAATCTTGCCAAAGCAGGGTCAATTGAAAATCTGGACCTGTCGCAACTGGCGGACGGCATACATGAAGGCGCGTTCAACAGCGAAGCGATAACCGCCGCTTACCTCGCGCGTATTGCGGCCATTGATGACAGCGGACCTATGCTGAACGCGGTCATTGCCACATTCCCCGACGCGCTCGACCAGGCCCGCGCGATGGACGCCGAATTGCGCGCTGGCACATATCGCGGACCAATGCATGGCATCCCAATTTTGGTGAAGGACAATGTCGAGGTTGCAGGCCCGCTTCCGACAACCGCCGGATCACTGGCGCTTGCGGGCAATATCACCAACCGCGACGCGCCGCTAATTGCCCGCTTGCGCGCGGCAGGCGCCGTGATTTTGGGCAAAACCAACTTAAGCGAATGGGCCAATATCCGGTCTGACAATTCCACCAGCGGCTGGAGCGCGGTTGGTGGCCTGACCAAGAACCCGCATGCACTTGACCGCAACAGTTGCGGCTCCTCCAGCGGAAGTGGCGCGGCGATGGCAGCAGCTTTGGCGGCAGGCACGATTGGCACGGAAACCGACGGCTCGATCACTTGCCCGGCTGGCGTCAATGGCGTGGTCGGGTTCAAACCGACCGTCGGCTTGGTCTCGCGCCGTTTTGTCGTACCGATCAGCCACAGTCAGGATACCGCAGGGCCCATGACGCGTTCGGTGCGTGACGCCGCCATCATGCTGACCTTTATGGCCGGCAGCGACCCGCAAGATACAGCGACAGCAGATGCCGACCGCTGGCGCGGCAATTATGCCACTGGCCTATCTGTGGACGGGTTAAAAGCTATGCGCATTGGCGTCATTCGCGCACCCGATGCCGATGCAGCCTTATTCGACGCCGCCATTGCCAAGTTGAAGGATGGCGGGGCGGAAGTCATTCTTCTCGACACCAGCAAGATTGACCAAGAAAAAATCGGACAAAGCGAATTTAAGGTATTGCTCACAGAGCTTAAAGCCGACCTTGCGTCTTATTTGCAGGGCTTGCCCGACGGTCTGGTCCCGCACAAAACGCTCGCTGATATTATCGCGTTCAATAAAGTAAGCGCCGACAAGGAATTACAATATTTCGGCCAAGACATATTTGAAACGGCGGATAAGGAAAAAGGGCTGGATGACCCGGCTTATCTGGAGGCCTTGGCCACGTCACGCGGGCTGGCGACTGAAGCGCTGAACCATATGTTTGCCAGCAATAAGGTCGATGTCATCATCGCGCAAACCAACGGCGCTGCATGGGTTTCAAATTTGGGTAAGGGCGATGCCTTTTCCGGGCCAAGCGCCAGCCAGTTGCCCGCCGTTGCAGGCTTCCCGCATCTGACGGTGCCCATGGGCCTGTCTGGCGGGCTGCCGATTGGCCTCAGCTTCATTGGCCCAAAATGGCATGACCATGATGTTCTGAAAGCGGGCTTTGCGTATGCGCAGCTTTCAAAGGCGCGGGTCGCGCCTATATTCCCTGCAATGATCGCGCGTAAATAAGATGGCATTTGGCAAACCTGATCTGGGCAGCATCACGCCAAAGGGCGCTGCCTTCGACCCTGCCTTGGTTAACAAGATGATGGGTAAATTCGGCCATGGCGGATTTCTCAACATGGAATATGTTGGCCATGGCGACGACTGGGTTGAACTTGCGATTGATTGGCGCGAAGACCTTGTTGCGGACCCCGACACTGGCATATTGGCTTCTGCCGTGATCATCAGCCTTATGGATAACGCGACCAGCATGTCGATCTGGACCAAGCTTGGTGAATTCCGTCCGCAAGTGACGATGGACCTGCGGATCGACTATCTGCGCCCCTCGCCCTCGGGTGAACGCGTTTATGGTCGGGGGATTTGCTACCATTTGACCAACAGCATCGGCTTTGTGCGTGGCTTTGCGCATAATGGAAACCCGGACGAACCCTTGGCGCATGTGACCGGCACGTTCATCCGCATTGGCGACCGCATATCATGATCGATAAGCCAGCCCTTCCGCCCTATGCCCGCGCGCTCGATATGGACATTGTCGACGAAATCCACGGCGCGCCGGTAATCGGCATGCCCTTTGCTGACCGCGTTCAGGGCCGGCCGGGCTTCCTGCATGGCGGGGCGATTTCGGGCTTGCTCGAAATTGCCGCCATCGCCGCCATTCATCAGGCGCTTAGGGCCAAAGGCAGCGATTCCAATATCAAACAGGTCAATGTCACTGTCGATTTCATGCGTGGGGGCCTAAACCAAATGACCTATGCGGTCGGCGAAGTCACACGCCTTGGCCGGACGATGGCCAATGTTGAGGCGCGGGCATGGCAGGAAGACCGGGATAAGCCCATCGCCATGGGCTATATGCATTATCTGATTAAGGCCAGGACCGCGTAAATTCACGCTCGCGGGTTAAGCCTCTCCATGCGTTTCGATAAGCGCGCTGGCAATGGCCTCTTCAGGCGTTTTGTCGCCCCAGATGATGAACTGAAACACCGGATAGAAACGCTCACATTCGTCAATCGCGACGTCAATGATGGTTTGCGCCTGGTCAACACCCAACAAGCCGTTTGATGCCATCAGGCTGCCATGGCGGAACAGCAATATGCCATTGGCCGACCACATGTCAAAATGGCCAAGCCATAATTGTTCATTGATAAGACCAAGCGCTGTGTAAACACTCGCCCGCTTGTCCGTGGGCACAGTGATATCCGGCAATATGATCAGTTGAAGCGCATTATCTTCCTCACGCCAGATCGCGCGAAGCTGATAGCTGGCCCAACTGCCCTTATATTCAGCGGTGATTTCGTCTTCACCATCCAGTTCAAATGACCAGCCGCGCGCCTCAAACAAAGCCGCGAGCATGTCTACGGGCGCGGATTCATCGCGCTCGAATTGCTCATATTGTTCGTCTGCGTCGTGCATATTGATTGCGCCTGTCGTGTTGGTTCGAGTCTGCCCCCTGACGGACTCGCACGCAAGGGGCTAACGTCAACGCGCAACATTAGGCTGTGGGCCAACTGTGGAAAAGTTCAATATGGACCTTTTGCCGGCTTGGTCGCTGGCTTCGTCTTGGCGGCTGCTGCGCCGCCTTTTGTCTGCAAGGCCGCTTCCAAGGCGGCAACGCGCCTACCAAGGGCATCGGCTTCGGCGCGGGCATTGGCCGCGAGGGTTTTGACGGCGTCAAATTCTTCGCGTGACACAAGGTCAAGGCCGCCCGCCCATTCGCGCGCACGTTCGCGCATGCTCGCCTCGGCCTCACGGCCCATGCCCGCAACGGTTCCGGCAACGCCGTTCAAAACCTTAGCCAAATCGTCAAAAATGCGCTTTTCGCTTTGCATGTCATTCACTCCATTGCGGTCAGGGGATGGACCAGTTCACCCTATTTGGGAAGTCGCGGCCGGAACGTAAAGGCTCTCCGCGTTGGGATTAAGCTGGTCAATCTGAAAATTCAGGATGGCAGCGAAACTGATCCACACCAAATACGGCACCATCAGCCACGCCGCAGCCTTACGAACCCGCGCAAATACAAAGGTAGTGGCAATCGCTAGCCCGAGCATAAAGAGGATGATGAAAAATGCGGCTGTCACCTGATGCGCACCAAAAAATATCGGCGACCACGTGAGGTTGATCACGAATTGCGAAAGGAAAAGTGCGATTGCCACATTTCGGTCCCGCGCGCCGGGCGCGTTCAACACCATCGCAAATGCAAGGCCCATCATGAGATATAAAGTGGGCCAAACGACGCCGAATACCCAGCCCGGCGGCTGAATATCGGGCTTAAGCAATGTTTGGTACCATGCGTTGTCGGCCGTTGATCCCGACATAGTGCCTGAGAGAAAACCGAGAAACATGATCGTCGGGATCACGAACAATGCCAAACGCGCCAAGGACGTGCGCGACTGCGACGAAGGTGCAAACTGGTTCATGACGAGGCTCCGATCTTGATCATCGCGATTCGGAGGAAACGCGTTCAACCTCAACATAAGCATTGACGCCAAATAGAACAAGGCCGCCTACCCAGTCGGATAGACGGCCTGGAATGTGCGTGTCAGCGCAAGACGCGCGCTGCGGCCTTTTACTTGCGTGTACCGGTCAAGCCCATCGAACCAAAGGCACCAGCCTTCACCTCGCCGGTCATGGCATCGCCCGACACGGTTGCTGTGGCGTTCAAATGCATTGGCATAGGCACAGTGATGTCCATGCCCCAGCTCAACGTATCGCCATCAACGGTGCCATTGGCAATGTCCATGGAACCAAGTCCACCGGACATCTGGCCCGAAAAGCTGCCGCCGTCGCTGTTGACGGTCAATACTGCTTTTTGGTCACCCATCGGGCTTTTGATTGTTACGTCCCAGTCACCATCAACTGCTGCCATATCCTTGCTCCTTATTTAGCATTGTTGCTTGCACTGGTGTTAGCAGCTTCCTTCATCATTTCAATTGGTAATCCAAGCGCTTCCAACTGGGGTTTTACCTTCGCCGCATCGCCGACAACAAGCCAAGTAATCTTGGATGGATCCACCTTGACCCGCATTGCGTCATTCAATGCCTTGGCCGTCATCGCAGTATATTTGGCTGCAACCGTTTCGGCATAATCAAATGGCCGTTTGTTCAAACGATCCGCCTGCATTTGTCCAAGCACCGCCGACGATTGTTCATAACTGCCGGGCAGTTCAAGGACGTTGCCCTTGATCGTTTTTTCAAGTTCGTCCGGCGTAACCGGCTTTGCACCGTTAAAGTCCTTCAACTGGTCGATCAACACTTTGACCGATGGTCCGGTCTGGTTGGTCTGCACTGGCGCGACTATGGAGAAAGGTACGCGATCTTCGGCACCAGAGATTCGGCTGCCCACACCATAAGACCAGCCCTTGGTTTCCCGCAGGTCCATGTTGATACGCGACAGGAAGTCACCGCCGAAAATCTCGTTCGCCGCGCGCAAGGTTAGCAAATCGTCCGATCCCTTTGCATCCAGAACAAGGCCAGCGAGCACCAAGGATTGCGGTGAATTTGGACGATCAATCAGCAGAATTTTTGATACAGGCGCTGGCACTGCCACAGCGAAATTCTTCGCTGGCGCAGGTGCGGCTGCGGGCTTCCAATTGCCAAAACGCTGTTCAAGCATGGGCTTGATTTCTTTCAGGCTGGTGTCACCCACAACAAAAATTTCCGCCTTCGATGGATGCATCCATGACTGATGGAAATTGGCAACATCAAAACGGCTGATTTTCGCCACGGTTTCTGCATATCCGCTGCCCGTTTGTGGCCCACCATAAGGATGGCCCTTGCCGTATAGCAATGGCGGCAGGCGGCGAACGGCAATGCCCTGTGGCTGGTTGTCTTCGGCACTGATCTGGGTCAATTGCTGCACGCGAACGCGCTCCAGTTCATTGGGCGCAAAGGCCGGATTTTTGATAACATCCGCAAGCAGATCAAGCGAAAGGCCAAGATTTGGCTTTACCGCGCGCAGGCTGGCTACCGTCCGGTCGAGTGAAGACCCAACATTGACGTCAGCGCCCAATTTTTCTTCGGTTTCGGCAATTTGTGTTGAGGTCAGCGACGTTGTGCCTTCCATCAGCATCGTCGACATCATCGACGCTATGCCCCGCTTGTCGGCCGGGTCCGCTGCGTAACCGGCATTGAAGCTGACCGCGACACGGACCGTTGGTACCGCGGCGCGCCGTGCGAAGAATATTTTGATGCCATTGCTTAAGGTTGTTTCTTCAACCGTCGGGAAATCGAGCGCAGGCGTGCCTGTCGGTTCAGGAAATTTGCTGCGATCCTGAAAGGCGACGGGTGCCGACATCGATACATAATCGGCCCCTGGAGGCGTATAAAATGCGGGCGCCGTCAGCGTACCTGTCCGGCTACCTGATCCTGCGGCGACTTCTTGATACGCTTCGCGCTCACCGGGTTCGACGCGAATTTCAAGCACCGGGCGCGTCAGCCATTTCTGCATCGCGGCCTTCACCGTTTCTGGCTTTGCCGATGCAAGCCGTTCGAGTTCCTTTTTGTAGAAGGACGAGTCCCCCACAAATAATTCGCCTTCGGCCAAAGCGACGGCCTTGCCGCCAAAGCCGCCAACTTGTTCAAGGCCGTCGATTTGCGCGGCAATGTTACTCGCGGCAACGCGCTGCACTTCTTCGGCGGTCGGGCCAGTTTTGATATAATCGGCCAAGATTTCATCCAGACGCTTCGCCACCGCATCGGCATCACCGCCGGGCTTTACGTCCGCTTGAATGTTGACAAGGCTGCTATGGACGAACGGGATGAGGTAAGCAGATACGGCTACCGCGCTCTGTTCCTGACGCACCAAAATATTATCCAGACGCGAGCTCGACAGGCCGCCAAGCGCGCTCATCGCGATGAACAATGCATTGGCATCGGGGTCGGCAAGGCCCGGCACCACCCAGTTGCGATAAATACGCGTGGTCGGCACCTTGTCCTTCATGACGATTTTGACGTCTTTTTCGAGCGTTGGTATTGGCGCGTTCACGGGTGCCACTTCCTTGCCGCGCTTGATGCTGCCGAACCATTTTTCCACCATTGGCTTTGCCTGCGCCGCATTGATGTCGCCTGCCAGAACCAGAATGGCATTGTTTGGACCATAATGGTCGGTAAACCATGTCTTCATATCATCCAGCGAGGCCGCCGACAGGTCTTCAAGGCTGCCGATCGTGCTATGATGATAAGGATGACCAACCGGGAACAATGTCCCAGACTGTTTGTAATTGACCAAGCCGAATGGCTCATTGTCGTACTGACGCTTTTCGTTGGAAACAACGCCGATCTGGTTATCCAGCTTTTCCTTCGTCACACCGTTAAGCAAAAAGCCCATACGGTCGCTTTCGAGGAACAATGCGGATTCCAGCGCCGTGGTTGGCACGGTCTGAAAATAATTGGTGCGGTCCAACCACGTGGTCCCATTCAGGTCGGTCGCGCCGATTTTCTTGGCATATTCAAAATAATCGCCGGGCGCATTTTCGCTGCCGTTGAACATGATATGTTCGAACAAATGGGCATAGCCCGTTTTGCCCTTTGGCTCGTTCTTGGACCCGACGCCATACCAGATGGACACGGCAATTATGGGGGCCTTGCGGTCTTCATGCACCAAAACAGTCAGACCATTGTCGAGGGTGAATTTTTCATGCGGAATATTTACCGCCTCAACCAATTTCGAAACGGGCGCTGCTGATTGCGCAAAGGCGGGTGCCTGCGCCGCGATCACCGAGCCCGACATCATAAGGGCGAGCGTTAGTTTACGTATCATATTCTGCTCCTATAGCTAAGAATCAATGCAGCTAGAAATAGCGACGACGCAGGCAAACACAATGTAATAGCGAAGAATTTTCGACAAACGACGTTCAGGGTCGATAACGGCGCTTTGCATTTTTGATGGCGTCGGCCCATTCAAAATGTACCGGCTTGTAACCACCTGCAACGAACAATGTCATCTGGTCTGTATAATGCGGCGATTCGGGGCGGGTCGTCGCCGAACCATAAGGCTGGATCGATTCTGATTGCACCTTGCCGTCCTTGTCCCATCGCATCAGCATGATGTAACTATCGCCATGTCGGACGCGCGCTTTGCCATCGGCTTGCTCTGCATCCCATATCGTTGTGGCACGCAAGGCATCGCTGCCGCCAAGCATCGGTAAATCGACGTCGCCGCGCCGTAGGCGCTGAATATCAGCCAGCGGCGGGTCGATGCGGCCAAAGCGTTTTTTGAACTCTGTGGAAGCCTCCTGAAGCGTACGACGGGCATCGGGCATCTTGTCCCCGCGCCAGTTTGGCCGTGCGCCAAAGCGGATGATGCGTTCGGCCAATGCGTCCGCACGGCCCTTGCCATCGCTTGACCAATCCCAGCTCGCGAGCAGCTTTTGCGCTTCGGCAAGCTCGGGCGCGTCTTTTAGGTCAAGCGCGGCAAAGGATGCCATCCACGCCCCGACCCAGCTTTTTTTGCTGTACATCATGTCCATCTTGATCGCGAGCAGCTCTTGCGGCGTGATTGACGTGTCGGCGGCCAGCAACTCGGTTGCGCGCAAGCCACGGTTGGTCATGCCAAGTTCAATGCCCAGATACGGCGAATAAGCTGACGGGTCCATTTCCGACCCCGGCCCTGCCGCCAGAAACGGCGTGTTATTGGCGTTCTGGACAAAGCCCGATGCAGGATCCACAATCTTGGGATAAAGGTCAAAGCCAACTGGCCCTTCCCACATGGCAGCCGATGTATCGCCCGGAAGCAGCTTGGTATAATCATATCCCGGCTTACGGTCGGGGAAGAGGGCGTTGTAAATATAGGCAACGCGGCCGGTCTTGTCGGCATAAATGAAATTCGTCGCAGGAATGCCGCCAATCGCCATCGATTGGGTCCATTCGTCCCAATTCGTCGCTTTGGTATTGCGATAATATTGCTCAACCACTTTGACACTGTCGATGCCCGCATAGCGGATAGCGAAATAGCCCTTGTCATTTTTGATGACGGGTCCGTGGATGGAGCGATATACCCTTTGCGGTACTGGCAAATTGAACGGACCGATTTTCACCGGCAGCCAAACCCGCTTCGATGACAAAGGCATCCATTTGCCGTCATAACGATATTGGTCGCCAGCCTTGTTCATCACCAGTTTATAGACGTCGATCAGGTCGGGGCGATTGACGGTATTGGTCCAACCCAAATGACGGTTGTGGCCAAGCAGGACAAAGGGCGAACCGGGGAACAAGGCGCCAGCCATATCCAGCCCCTCACCCGAATGCGTAACGGCTTCGTACCACGCAACCTGACCTTCATAAGGCTGGTGCGAATTGGAAATCAGCCACGTCTTGCCATCGGCCATACGCTTGGGCGCAATTGCAAAGGCGTTGGAACCGTTCATTTCCGGATCGCGCCCGATGGGCGTCATAGGTGGCGCACTTTCCTTTGGCAGGGGTTTGCCTTCGGTCAATGCCCCGATGGCACCATCCAGACCATAAAAGAATGGCGCGCGCAGCACGAAGCCTGTGACAATGTCCTGTCCAGTAACGGGAAACAGCTTCGACAGCCGGACTTCTTCGGGATGTTTTGACACATAATGGTTCAAACCAGCGGCATATGCCTCTGCCACCGCGCGGACCTGCGGCGACAATTCCATATAGCGCGCCACAGCCGTCTCGCGCGCGCCCAACAGATGCAGCACATAATCGACCTTGGCCCCATCGGAGCCTGCAAGCGCGCCATAGCGCCCACGCGTCATGGCAACGACATCCTGTATCGTCGAAAAATCATCTTCTGCATGGGCAAAGGCGAGGCCGTAAGCGGTGTCGGCATCGGTCTTGCCGTTGATGTGCGGCACGCCATAATTATCGCGGACAATCTCCACATCGTAGGTGCGGGCTGGCATTTCATATCCGGTGGCCGCCAACGGCTCCCACAGAGCGCCTGCACCCGCAACGACACCCGCAAGCGCCAATGACGCCCACAAAAATTTCCGCATTATACTCTCCCCCTGCAATGAGACCTTGTCACATCGGTTCATTTGCTTACATAACCGGCATAACCAAGATTTTCAGAAAGGATAGTCCCCCGATGCATCGCAGTTTCTTAACCCTTGCACTGGCTAGCGCCACAATCACCCCCGCTTTTGCGCAAGCCGACATGATTGGATCGGGCATATCGCCATCGGCGGCGGCGCATTCGCAAACACGGCCAATCAATTTCGCGACGACCGCGCCAACGTCCGGCGCTTTGGTCATATTGATGCGTAATGCGACGTTGCCAGCCAACATGGTTGATGCGGCAACGACGCAAGCCTTGAACGCGGCTATCGCTTCGGCAAAGTTTGAAGGCAAAGAGGGTAGTTCCTTGTCGCTACGCGGCATTGGCGGTTATGCGCGCATCGTCCTAAGCGGGGTTGGCGCGGAGGGCGACCGCATCACCCATATCCGCAACGCATCGGGCAAAGCGGCCCAGGATTTGCGCGATGAAGCCCAGCAGGTCACGATTATCGGCGGCTTGAACCAAGACGAAGCCGCTGCGGCCGCTTTGGGCTATGCCATGGGTCAATATCGGTTCGACCGGTATAAAACCGTGGACCGTAAAGCGCCGCCCACGAACCCAGTGACCATCATCAGCAGCGATGCGGGCAGCGCAGAGGCTTTATGGCAGTCGCGCCATGCGGCCTTGGCTGAAGGCGTCGCCTTATCCCGCGACCTGGCGACTGAACCTGCTAATGTCATCTATCCGGAAACCTTTGTGGAGCGTGTACGTGCCGCATTTGGCAATACCGCCAATGTTAAAATTGAAGTGTTGGACGAACCCATGATGCGCAAATTGGGCATGGGGTCGCTGGTCGGCGTCGGCCAGGGTTCGCGCCGCCCATCACGCCTGATGATCGTGGAGTATCGCGGCGCTGGCGATGGCGCGCCATTGGCGATGGTCGGCAAGGGCATTACTTTTGATACCGGCGGCATATCGTTGAAACCTGGCGCTGGCATGTGGGAAATGAAGGCGGACATGTCCGGCGCAGCCAACATCATGGGCGCACTGTTATCGCTCGCAAAGTCGAAGGCACCGGTGAACGTCATCGGCGTAGCCGCGCTGTCCGAAAATATGCCCGGCAGCAATGCGCAGCGTCCCGGCGACGTCGTGCGCACGATGAGCGGCAAAACCATAGAGATACTGAACACCGACGCCGAAGGCCGGCTGGTGTTGGCCGACGCCAATGAATATATCGTTGCCAACAAAAAACCCGGCGCTTTGGTCAACATGGCGACGCTGACAGGTTCCATCGTTGGCGCACTGAACGACGAATATGCTGGCCTGTTCAGCCGTGACGAGCGGTTGGCAGCAGCCATTGCCGCCGCGGGCACAGCAACGGGTGAAGAAGTTTGGCGGATGCCGCTGCACAAAAACTATCTCGATGATATGAAATCCGACATTGCGGACATCAAAAACATTGTTGAGGGTGGCGGACCGGGCGCAGGTCTGGGCGCGACCTTTGTTGGCTTCTTCGTCGACAAAAATGTGCCTTGGGCGCATCTTGATATTGCGGGCGTCAATTGGGCGGACTCGTCCGGGCCAGTGACGCCAAAGGGGGCATCGGGCTGGGGCGTGCAGTTGTTGGATGCGCTTGCCCGCAATTGGAGATAATGTCGGAAGCCGCGCATTTCCGTTGAATGGCCGTCGCACTTGTGTTGCGAAAATGCCGCATTACATTCTGTGTAGAGATGGAGCCTTTGTGAACAAAGGCCCCATCGGCAATATAGGAAATAGCGCATGAACCTCGAAAAATTCACCGACCGCGCCAAGGGTTTTCTGCAAAGCGCACAGACCGTCGCCATTCGCATGAGTCATCAACGAATCGGGCCTGAACATCTCTTAAAAGCTTTGCTGGAGGATGAGCAGGGCATGGCGTCTGGCCTGATCAAGGCCGCTGGCGGCGACGCGGCGACCGCGTTGCGCGAAACCGATGCGGCGCTTGCGAAGGTGCCTGCGGTGTCCGGCGGCGGCGCGCAGCAGACCCCCGGCCTCGACAATGACGCCGTGCGCGTGCTCGATGCTGCCGAACAGGTCGCGCAAAAGGCGGGCGACAGCTATGTCACTGTTGAACGCCTGTTGCTCGCGCTAGCGCTTGCGCAGACCAGCACAGCAGGCAAGGCGTTGGCAGCAGCAGCGGTCACAGCCGAAGGGCTGAACGCCGCGATCAACGAACTGCGTGGTGGCCGCTCAGCCGATACTGCGGGCGCAGAGGACCGTTATGACGCGCTGAAGAAATTTGCGCGTGACCTGACCGAAGTCGCGCGCGCTGGAAAGTTGGACCCCGTCATCGGTCGCGATGAAGAGATTCGCCGCACCATCCAAATCCTTGCGCGCCGTACAAAGAATAACCCCGTGTTGATCGGCGAACCAGGCGTCGGCAAAACGGCCATTGCCGAAGGACTGGCCTTGCGCATCGCCAATGGCGACGTGCCCGATAGCCTGAAGCATCGCAAATTGCTGTCACTCGATATGGGCGCGTTGATCGCGGGTGCAAAATATCGCGGCGAATTTGAAGAGCGGCTCAAAGGTGTGCTTGACGAGGTTAAGCAGGCCGAGGGTGACATCATCTTATTCATCGACGAAATGCATACGCTTGTCGGCGCGGGCAAAGGCGAAGGCGCGATGGATGCCGCCAACCTCATCAAGCCTGCTTTGTCGCGCGGTGAACTGCACTGCATTGGTGCAACCACGCTGGATGAATATCAAAAACATGTCGAAAAAGACCCCGCGCTACAACGCCGCTTCCAACCGATTTTTGTCGGTGAGCCTACCGTCGAGGACACGATTTCCATCCTGCGTGGGTTGAAGGAGAAATATGAACTGCACCATGGCGTGCGTATTACCGATAGTGCGCTGGTGAGCGCCGCCACCTTGTCGCATCGGTATATTTCCGACCGTTTCCTGCCGGACAAAGCCATCGACCTGATGGACGAGGCGGCGTCGCGCCTGCGGATGGAGGTGGAATCCAAGCCGGAAGAGATTGAAACGCTCGACCGCCGGATCATCCAGTTAAAAATTGAACGCGAAGCGTTGGGCAAGGAAAGCGATGCCGCGTCCAAGGACCGTCTGACCAATCTGGAGGGTGAGCTGGCCAATCTGGAGCAGCAATCGCTGGAACTGACGCAGCGTTGGCAGGCCGAAAAAGACAAGATTTCTGCCGAAGCCAAAATCAAAGAACTACTCGATGGTGCACGCATTGAGTTGGAGCAGGCGCAGCGGTCTGGCGACCTCGCCAAGGCGGGCGAGCTGCAATATGGCACAATACCCGGGCTGGAAAAGCAACTAGAGGACGCGGTGGCCGCAGCCGGCAATGCGATGTTGCGCGAAGAAGTGACCGCGCAAGATATTGCCAGCGTCGTCAGCCGCTGGACCGGCATCCCCGTGGACAAGATGCTTGAGGGCGAACGCGACAAGTTGCTCAACATGGAACAGCTTATTGGCGCGCGCGTCATTGGCCAAAAGGACGCGGTGGAAGCCGTCTCCAAGGCGGTGCGCCGTTCGCGCGCGGGCCTTCAGGACCCGAACCGCCCGCTTGGTTCGTTCCTGTTCCTTGGGCCAACGGGTGTCGGCAAGACCGAGCTGACAAAAGCGCTCGCATCATTCCTGTTCGACGACGACAATGCGATGGTCCGCATCGACATGTCCGAATATATGGAAAAGCACAGCGTCGCCCGCCTCGTCGGCGCGCCTCCGGGCTATGTCGGCTATGAAGAAGGCGGCGTGCTGACCGAAGCAGTTCGCCGCCGGCCCTATCAAGTCGTCTTGTTTGACGAAGTTGAAAAGGCCCATTCGGACGTTTTCAATATCCTGCTTCAGGTATTGGATGATGGCCGCCTGACCGATGGTCAGGGGCGCACAGTGGACTTCTCCAACACGCTCATCATCCTGACATCCAATCTGGGCAGCCAGCATATGGCCGCGTTGGAAGACGGGCAGGATGTGAAAGAGGTCGAGCCGCAAGTTATGGACATCGTGCGCGGCCATTTCCGGCCCGAATTCCTGAACCGGCTGGACGAGGTCATATTGTTCCACCGCTTGGGCGCGGATCACATGGCCCCGATTGTCGATATTCAGGTGCAGCGGGTGCAAAATCTGCTCAAGGATCGCAAGATTACGCTCTCCTTGTCAGACGAAGCCAAAGCATGGTTGGGCCGCGTGGGCTATGACCCAGTCTATGGCGCACGCCCGCTAAAACGCGCAATCCAACGCTATTTGCAGGACCCGCTGGCCGACATGCTGCTACGCGGCGGCATCCCCGATGGCAGCACGGTGACGGTGGAAGAGGGTGATGGGGGGTTGAATTTGGCGGTATAGGCGGCACTTCGAAATGTGGCCTTAGACCACAAATATGCTAAGGGTGGCCTCTCAACGATTGCAATTAAGACTGAGAATGCGCATGAAATTTTGCAATGGCTGACGACAAACATTCAATAATTCGCCAGGCAGATGCTGCACTAAACGCTGGGGACATCACAACTGCTGTCAGCGGATATCGCCGCGTTCTGGGCATTGATAATTCGCTCGCAGATGTTTGGTTTAACCTTGGTTACGCCCTACGCATCCAGCGGAAATTTCCCGAGGCGCTCGATTGCTATTCGCACGCACTCGATCACAAAGTGCAGCGGCCTGAGGAGGCCCATCTGAACCGCGCTGCAATCTTCACTGAACAGCTCAATGCTTACGACAAGGCACGCACTGAACTGGACGCGGCATTAGAGAGGAATCCTGTCTTTGTCGCAGGTTGGCTCAATCTTGGTTTACTTTACGAAGATACCGGCAATATCGCGGAAGCTCGTTACGCATATGGACGTGCTCTGCAAATTGACCCCCAAAGCGGCCGAGCATTGTCCCGACTGGCAGCGATTGCAACATTTGAAAATAAAGTATCGACTGAAGTGGGCCGACTTGAAGCCGCCCTTCGTTTGCCATCGCTAGCGCCCAATGATGCCGTTGATATCGCCTTCGGATTGGCCAACCTATATGATGCTATGGGGCGGCATGAACAAGCTTTTGCGCTGGCGGCGTCCGCCAATCAAGCACAACATCGATTTTTGCCGGAAGCTTCGCGATATGATCCAGTGGCGCATGAAAGGCTAATTGAATCAATTTGCAACATGACCCTTCCGCCTCCTCTCCTAAAGGCAGATAAGGGTTTGGAACCAAATGTTTTTATCTGCGGATTGTTTCGGTCTGGTTCGACACTCGCCGAGCAATTACTCGCTCGTCACAGTGATATAGTCGCCGGCGGTGAGCATGACTTTATTCCAGAAATTGTGCGCGGCAATCTGCAGCCCTATCCAGAAAAGCTTGCGACAGCCACTCGCGCCGAACTCGAGAGCATTCGCCTTGATTACGTGTCGCGCCTTGCTGCAAATGGCCATGTTTCCGGCCAAGTCACGGACAAAAGATGCGATAACTTTCTGCACATCGGCTTCATAAAAACTCTGTTTCCTCATGCCAAAATAGTCCACAGCTATCGCGCGCCGCTAGACAATGCCGTATCGCTTTTTTTCCAGCATTTTTCCGAAGATATCAATTACAGTATGGATCTTGGCCACCTTGGCCACTGGTTGGCGCAATACCGCAAAATCATGACCCACTGGAAATCATTATATGGCACCGACATTCACGATTTTAGCTACGATGCGACCGTGCATAGCCCTGAAGCTGAAGTGCGCGCCATGGTCGAGCATTGCGGTCTCACATGGCGCGAAGGTTCCCCGTCTACGAACAATGTTGTAAAGACAGCGAGTGCCTGGCAGGTTCGGCAACCTTTGCATCAACGATCGTCAGGCCGTTGGCGGAATTACGAGCACGACCTGTTGCCAGTGATGCATGCGGCGGGAATTGACGAGGATGGTAACTGGTTATCGTTCTGAGATCTTAACTAGGGGCGCGTTCGCCTGTCAGCGTTAAGAAGTCAGCGACCAATTCGCGTTCGCCCATGGTCATATGAGGGTTCCAGACGTCAAAAATCAGGACGATCCGGTGTGCATCGCTATCGTTCCACGCTTCGTGCTCAATCGTATCGTCGAAAGCAAATGCCTCCCCTTCAATCCACTCTCGAGTTTCGCCACCCACGCGAAATCGGCACCCGTCGGGGATAACTAATGGCAAATGAATGATAGCACGTGTGTTCGTGACGCCCGTATGCGCTGGAATATGGGATTTAGGCTTGAGTATTGAGAAGAACACCGTTGGTGCCTTACCCGGTATCCTGTTGTGCGGGATGGCAGACATTGCTGCGGCAGTTTCAGGACATTGATTACAAATCTCATCATTGCGTTCACCATATTCCCACAAGAAACAGGCGCTCCAATCTTCGCTCTTGTCGAGCGCTGACCATTTGTTGTCAGGCGTGCCTGGCTCCAGTTGTACATAAGGTCTGATGGCAGCATTGCGGTTTTCCCAAAGTGCTTGCGCTTCCCGCCGGATGGCCGACGTGTGTTTTTCCAGTTCGGTTAGCCACGGAAAATGGTGTCGGTCAAAAAATTCGTCTGCGGGCAAGAAGGGAAAATGCACGCCTTCACAATGGTTGGCGTATATCTGTCGGCGTCCAAGGCTGTGATCAATGCAGGCATTTACCCGGCGTGCAGCGGTGCCCATCGCAATTAATTTCTCACCGAGCTGCTCGTCGACGCGATGGGAGAGCTCCGCATTATGCTTTAAAAGATAGGTTGTTCCCCGTTGCAACGCGTCTACAACTAGTGGCGGTGGTTGTGACATTGACGCCGCCATTTGGACGATTCCGCTCCAGCTCAGAGCAGCTTCCACATTGAAACCCTGGCGCTCATCAAGCTCAGCAAGGCGTAGCAAGGCAATAAAATCGCGCCGATCAAGGGCCAGTGCCGCCTTCAAACTTAATCGCTCACCCTGATCATCACCCAATCCACGACAGGCTGTAGCAAGGTTGACCAGCAACGCCGGAGCCATAGGGTCGGCAGCGGCGGCAGCAGCGAAATATGTCTTTGCAGCGGCGAAATCCTGCGCCGCTAGCATATGCATGCCACTGGCATTGAGGACCATGGCATTGTGCGGCGCACGCGCACGTGCAGCAGCCAACCGCTGCGCAGCGACGTCATGCATGCCGGACTGACGCGCTTCATGTGCCTCGTTCAAAAGCCGATTAATGATAAGCTCTGTGGATGTCATGTTGAATGTTAACCCTGACGGAGCCGAGTGGCAAGAAAGTGTGTTGTCACAAAAAAGAGGCGGCCCTCGCGGACCGCCTCTACATTTTTTAAATCAATCGGTTCTATTAGAACTTCATGCGAAGCGATGCGCCATAACGACGACCGATGGTGTCATATGTCGACGGATAAGTGTTGCCGCCATTATATGCTGTCGAACCTGCGCTCGAACCAACCAATGGTGGCTGCTTGTCGAAAATGTTAAACGCATTGAAAGCTAATTCGAAATTTTCGGTGACGTCGAAACGTACCGCTAGATCGAAATAGTTATACGCTTTGATTCGATTGAAGTTCACCTGACGACCGACCAGCGCTCCGCCACCGGTGATTGCACCGACGAACAAGTTTTGCTGCGCCGCTGTGGCAAAGCCGCGCGTAACTGCATCACTGGCTTGACCTTCATATTCGACGCTGGAGAGGTGGCGCCACAACAGCGACACATCAACATTTTCGAACGACAAGGTCGTACGCTGGTTCCAGCTATACTCGGGCTGGATCGAAAGACAGTTAACACTGTAATACCCGACGCAGTCACGATCGACTGAAGTAGGCGCAGCTTGGAACTTCGAGCTTAAGGCATAGTTGCCGCTGAAACCAAGACTCAGATCGGCAAAGCCGAGGTCAGCCTTGTAGTTCAGCACCAGGTCGATGCCGTCGGTCGCCAATTCACCCAAGTTTGTAAGCGGTTGTGGCAAGCCCGGGATGGGGTTTGCCGCGGTCGATGTTCCGCTCAAACGACCGTTCACCGCGTTACGACGAATTCCGGTACAAGCAGGGTCAGTTGCCGAAGCCGCCGTAATATTGCCGAAGCAAGCCTGGATAATGTCGCCGGGCGTCGCCTCTTTGATCGCATTGGTCACCTTGATGTTATAATAATCAATCGACGCGGTCAGACCATTCAGGAAGCCGGTTGGTTGCAACACAAGACCGAAGGAATAGGTAGCGGCCTTTTCCGGACGGATATTCGGGTTACCACCACCAGTTACGTTAGCTTGAGCCGCTGCTGGGTTAAGTATTGTGCCTCCTGTGACGGATGATGCTGGTGCACCCTGTGCCCGGCAAACTGCGGCCAAATTTGCATTGGTCGTTGGTGCTGCGCCTGCACATGGGTCAATCAACAAATTATCAAGACCCGTTACAACCGGCCTAAACAACTCGCCGATGTTAGGGGCACGAACAGCGCGCTGATAGTTTGAACGAAACTTAACGCCTTCGACAGGCTCCCAGTTACCACCGAACTTGTAGGTAGTTGCTGTGAACGACGGATTTCCGGATGCGCGAACGCTGTAATCGGAATAACGCACACCCGCTTCAACGCTCAAATCGTTGAAGAATGGCTTATCCGATACGATCGGAACGTTAATCTCGCCAAAGGCTTCATAAACGCTAAATCCTCCATTAAGTGGCAATACAGCGCCACCGGCACCGCCTAATTCACCTGGAACCTGTGCAAGGTTGTCAGGACGGCGCTGCGCACCATAATCCCGATGCTCGCCACCCACTGCGAACGATACCGCTTCGGCAGCTGACGGGATCGTGAACCCGAAATCACCTGACAACACAGCATGAACTTGAGCCAAAGACGCCGCGTTTGTGACTGAGCTAGTGACGCCGCCAACAAAAGCACCTTGCGCGCTAGTGATCGAACCCGATGGTCCAAAAATGTTGAGCGGTACGCAGGAATTGGCAGTGTTCGTGCAGGTTGTTGTGTTATTTGCATTAAGTGCCTGCTGAACGCGCGAGTTAGCGACATAACCCGAACGGGTTTCTTCGTTTTCACTCTCACCGTATGAGCCATAAGCATCAAACTTCAAGTTATCGGTGACATTAAGCCGTACGCCGGCCATCACGTCGAAAACTTGAGTTACATACGTGCTGATGCGTGGGCCCAATTCAACCGAGCGACGATATACAGCGCCCAACGGGATGGCTGCATTTCCACCGCAAGTTGGTCCGGTGCCCGGTGCCAGGCCAGCAGCGACACAAAATTGGTCGCGAAGCGCCGCAGGCAGATATGGGTTGTTGCCGGGAATAGTAAGCGTGTTTCCGAAGATACCCGAAGCAGCGATGATTGAACTGACGGTGTTCTTGGAGAACAATGCGCGCGAATAGACCTCTACAGTGTCCGAAACTTCATACCTTGTCTGTCCAAAAAAGTTAAACCGTTCGAACGGGGTCTGATAGATGTTGAATGGGTTGAAGTTAAACGGCGCGTAAGGAGCAACAAGCCCCGTGCCGGTCGGGTTGATTTGAAGCGTACCTAAACCAGCGGACGAAAATGTTGTCGGAGCAGATGTCGGGCTGTCGCCGCCTGCAAAGCCGGTGGTTGACCCAATAACGAATGTACCAGTATCGCGCGCACCAAAATAAATCGGGTCAGCTTCCTGATAGCCAATGCTCAACACCGCATTACCGCGGCCGTCATCGAAATTCGCACCGACCGTCAGGTCTGCACGAAATACGTTACCGTCACCTTTCTCGCTGAGCTGCTGGCTGACCGCAAAGTCAACGCCAGCAAAGTCCTTGCGGGTGATGAAGTTAACAACACCAGAAACGGCGTCTGCGCCATATGTAGTAGAAGCACCGCCCGTAAGCACGTCAACGCGGTCAACAAGTGCAAGCGGAATGTTGTTAAGGTCAACAGCACCAAAAAAGCTGGAAGGAACCAGACGCTGGCCGTCAAGAAGGACGATGTTACGGTCTGCACCAAGGTTGCGGAGATCGACGCGAGCACTGCCGACCTGGCCATTGTTGACGTTGCCGCCAAGGTTTGGAGTCACGCCAGGCAATTCGCGCAAGATTTGTTCCGCTGTGTTGCTCTGCCGAAGGCTGATTTCTTCGGCGCCGACGACCGTTACAGGCGACGTCGATACGACATTAGGGTTCTGGATTAGCGAACCAGTTACAATGATTTCGCCTGCCGCCTCTTCTTCAACATCGGCATCCTGGGCAAACGAAGGCGTTGAGATCAACGCCAAGCCCAATGCCAACGGCGCTGCTGCATATTTCAATTTGCTGATACGTGTGTTTTTCACGGTGTAGCCCCTTCTTTAATGCCATGGTTTAGCGGTAAACTCGCCGCCCATTGGCTGTTCAACTCCTTAGCTTTTCCACGACCGCAATGCGCGCAAATGGTTCGCGCGCCGAGATGGAAACCTTCCGGATTGACCGCGCTTTGGCGGATACGCGTGACCTGCGCAATAAGTTGGAACGAAATTACAAATATATTTCACCAATGTCGCATTTTTGCAACAGTAGGTTAAAGCGAAGCTGATAGGATTTGCAGGCGTATGGATATACTGCTGAAAAACCACTTATTTCAGTGACAACATTGTCAGTCAAAGGGGTAGCAACCGATTTCCGCTTGCACGCACTTAATGTATCTTTGCTCAATATTTTCTTAGCTCAACGCGCCTCTGCTCGGCGTCATGTGTGCAGGGTCTTCCCCGAACAATGCGGATGCCGGTTCAAGCGCCTCATTCAGCTTATTCGACGTCATGTTCGGGGCAGTCTGGCAAACATGCTCTGCGCTATGGCATCCCTTATGTTGCGAGGGTGTCGGTTCAAGACGAACAGGACTGCTTAAATTTCAAACAAATGTACAAAACTCCAACCGCGCAGTTTCATAAGCTTCCACAAATTGGTCCATATACGCGCGATAGTGCGCTGAGTTTCCCACAGATGTTGTGTATATGGGCCGCCTTACTTGAATAACGCTAGCCGTTTTGACTGGCCGCCTGTTTTCATGCGGGCTCAATTGGGCCGGTTCAATCTGTAATCCACAAAAGCGCGTTATCCGATCGATCTCAATTTCAGGATTTTGAACAAGATCTGCGTAATCTACCACCAATAATTTTTCGCCAAGCAAGCTACTCCAGTGGGTAAATAGCGCATCTTCGACGGCAAAATGATATGCAATATGCGAGAGCGACCACGACCATTCCATGCCCCGAAGAAACCAAGTGCGATAGGCCGACCAAGCACAATCCAACGGATCGCGGCGAAGCCATATTATAGGCGATGCAGGAAATATTGCTGCAATCAAGCCGGCGAAACGGCTTGTGTCTAACGACTTATCTACAAAGAAACCATTGCCCTCATGACGCTGTCTGAGCAGGTAACAATATAAATTTGCAAGCTCCGAGGATGACCCGCCATGCAACCTGAATCTTGCAAAATCAGCCGCTGCGTTACCTGAGTCTTGGGTGACGAGCTGCATCAACCCTAATTCTTCTCCGCCAACGACTTTGCTATGGCTATTTAGAATCTGCTCAACCAACGTCGTACCTGAGCGGGGTAATCCAGACACAAATATTGGATGCAATGCTTTAGTTGGTGTCCGAATATCATCCGGACGCGACGCCTTGTCCATTTGCCAACCCGAAGCTACCCTAACCGCATCAGCTTTGTCTGCCGAAAATTTATATGGCGTGACGCTCTGCTTCTTTTGGGCACCAACGGAAAAGCTTGCAAAAGCCTTTCGATAATCACCCGCTTCGTGGAACATGTTTCCGAGCGCGTAATGATAGGCGCTTAATTCAGTCATATTGGATTGGAATAATCCCGGATCTACTGCCATTAAAGCGTCTATATCAGCTGCTTGCATCGGTCCGGCGATCGAGAGTGCAAGCCAGCTTTGGCCCGAATACGGCGCTGCCTTACAAGCACGCTGCAGCTTCTCACGCGCCTCACTAACTCTGCCAAGGTTGAGCGAAAGAGTGCCTGAGCTATAATAATATTCCGCCATCGTCGGCGTTCCGGGAGGAAGCTTTGCAAGAATGCGGTCCGCTTCTTCAAGTTGGCCGAGCTGAGCCAGCAACGCAGCCCTTTCAAACTGAACCGGTGGAGTGTTTCCAGCAGAGGCGCAATAATAGTCCATTGCGGCCAGGGCATCCTCAACTTCACCATTTTTTTTTGCAATAGCGGCCATTGACCGCCACCTTCCGGCAAGAGGCGGCTTTGCCCTGATGATATCTTTTACCAGCTGGGCCGATCCTGCGCGGCTATTCCGACGCAGTGCATCACCAAGCTTGTGTATCAATACTTCGGTATCATACACCACCGTAGTTCCTTGCCCTCGAAAAAGAGAAAAGGGGCTGTCTCCAGCCCCTTTTCCCCTCTTTTATCGGTCATGTCAGCAGTTAAAAGCGCAATCCGAATTGCAGACGGATTGAACGTGGCCCCTGATATCGGGTTGCTTCCCCGAATGTATTGCGTGGACGTCCGTTGTTGAGCGTGCCCCGCTCTTCAAAATCAAGCGCGGCATTTTCGTTGAAAACGTTAAACACGTCCAGCCGGAAATCACCTTGAAAGCTATCAGTTGGCAATCTGAACACAAAGCTCAGATTGGTTTGCGTTTGCCAATCGCTCTCAAAAACACTGCCACGCGGTGTAAGCGCAGCTACCGGACTATTCACATTCACCGGAACACGCTCGTCGGTTATGACACTGCCGCTTGCATCCACATTACAATAGTAACCCGCCGCCCCATAAAATTGACCAAAGGGGTCAATTGATGCCGGAATTCTGCCGATACAACCGAATTTACGCGGTGACGTAGCACTGAAATTTGCACCCACTGTTAGCCAGTCGGTGAGTTTGTAGCTGCCGTATAGTTTCAAGTTATGGCGACGATGGTTCGGTGAAAGTCCCAATGTACCATTCGTCAGACCTGGCTGATCAAAGTCAGTCGTCAAACCAGCATCAGTCTGGCCATTGTCAGACTTCACTGATCCTTCGTAGTTTCCAAATAGCTTCGACCAAGTGTACGAACCGGATAGGCTCCACAAGCCGTCGAATGCACGGTCTACTTTCAAGGTAACCGCATCATAATTACGCTTGGCGGAAGGCAGGCCCAACTCTTCTGCGGTAAAGTCAACTGTGCGCAGGCCTGTCTCACCATTGATGGGATCGGACAAGGTTACCGTTGCGCCCTGACCCGGATTTAACAACACATATTGGTGAAAGCCTGACCAAATACTGCTACATCCTGAAATACCTTCGGCGGCGCAATAATTATTGATTGCAGCATCGATTGCAGCGTCTTCCAAGGCCGCGTTCAAACGAGAGCGCGTATAGTAAAGTCCGGCACTCCAGCCACCGCCGAATTTACGCTCAGCGCCAATGATATACTCATCAACCGATTGTGACTGCAGTGACTTTGAAACAGTCGATTCCGTCGGTGTTGCGATACCATCAGAAATTATAGTGCAATTGGTGCCGCCGCCACTTGGACAAGCTGTGGCGCCAGGTACAGTATTGATGGCTGCTCCGATAATCGGCGTTCCGTCTGCATTAATACCATTCAAAACGTTGAAACGGGTAAAATCAAGCTCAGCGCCCGCAAGACGTATGTTTGTGTTTGCTGCAACTGGAAGATAATAACGACCGAAAGAGCCGTACAGTTTCGTCGTTGAGTCATTGAAAACGTCAAATGAGAAACCCGTACGCGGGGCCCAGTTATCGCCTGACTTGTAATAAACGTCACCGACAACATTACTGTTCTGGAAACGGTCATTCCGCAAACCAAGGTTCAACACCAACCGGTCGGAGAAGAGACTCCAGCTATCCTGAATGTAGAAGGCTTCATTTTGCGAATCAAACGAACCGCCGTTTACAAATGTTCGGGCCGTTACATAGTCCACATTCGGCGCAGTAACGTCAGAGTCGCCCGAAAGACCTGAATTGAAAATAGTGAAGTTGGCACCGCCCGTGCGCGTGTTAACAGTATTTGTCGTCAACTTTTCACGGTCATAACCGAACTTAATGCTATGCGAACCGAGAAGATCAAAGCTCAACCCCGCATCGGCTCGATAAAATTCCCGAGTGTCATTGCTCAACGATATGCCTGCAACCGAGTTTGCAAGAGATTGCCCAGTACGTGAGTCAAACACATTTGGATAGGTATCGTCTGACGAACCAGTCGTGTCCCGGTTTTTATTTTTTCCGTAAGCGGCAGAGATCGTCAGCCAATCGGTGAATTGACCCGTGTAACGGCCAACATAGTTTTCTCCGCCAAAACCGAATACCGTTTGGCCAGTGCCGGCACCTTGACCGCGCGTCCGAGTTGTAACTACGTCATTGAAGGCTACATAGCCATAGCTGTCCGAAACCGTCCTGCCTGTCGTATTGAAGTAAGTAGCCTCGAAACGATGCCCATCCAGCGGAATGGCATCGACCTTGACCGCGTAAAAAGGACTGCTTGACCTATTTCTGTCAAAACGTGAACCAACCTGATTCAGCACATCGGTGGTTCCGACCCGCGAGAGACTGGTAACGGTGTCAGTTGATGTCACATTGCGCGTTTCATATAGGCCGTAAACGAAAAGCCTGTCCTTAATGATCGGACCCGAAGCATAGAATGTTGAGTTTATGCGGTGGGCGGACTCACGACTATTTTCGCTGAGCACTGTGTCCGTTGCGTTTGAACGCAACCAGTTTGGTTCATAATTTACCAACACGCCAGCATGAAAATCATTTGATCCGGACTTGGTGACCGCGTTTATAATACCACCGGTAGCGCGACCGAATTCTGCGCTATAACCGCCATTCTTGACTTCAACCGTCTCATAAAATTCAAATGGTATGGCAACTGCGCCCAATCCCTCACGGAATTCCGTAATGTTCAGACCGTTCACGTAATAAGCATTTTCAGCCACCGACGCGCCAGCAATATTCGGCAAGTTGCCGAAAGCCGAATCACCCTGTGTCGTGCCAGGAGCTAGCAATACCACGGACGTAATGTCGCGCGCGACAGGCACGCGTGTGGCCAGCTCTCCGATTTCGATAACAGAGCCAGTTGTGTTCCGTGTGAAGTCTACAATAACCGACCGACCTCCGCTAACAACAATATCACCGCTACCGCCCTGTGCAACGAGCGAAAATTGGTTCGCTGAGCTGTCTGATCCAAGGTTCACAGAGTCATCGCTGAAAGTATCATAACCGTCAGCGCTAATCGTGAAGGTGTAGCTACCGGTCGGCAACTGGGGAATTCGATAGCTACCATTTGAATCGGTTGTCACCGACCGCTCGAACCCTTGATCATTCGATTTAATGGCAACAGTCGCCCCTGAGATCGCCTGTCCGTCGGTGCTTACAACACGTCCCGATGCACTAACGTTGGTATAATCCTGAGCCATTGCTGGTGTTGCGACGATCGCCGTTACGGCGACGCCTGCACCCATGATTGATAGCGCCTGCAATGCAGCGGCATATTTCAAATTGCTGATACGTGTGTTTTTCACGATACACCCTCTTTAATGAAGCCGAAGTCCGGTGGACTTCCACCATTCAAAGGCTGTTAAAATCCCTGACTTTTCAAACATCGCTGCACTCGCCGGAGAAAATAAACCGAAAAAAGTGCTGCCGATTGGCTTCACTTTGGCGGAGATGCCAAGTCTGCGCAACAAATTGTATCAAGATGTAACTATTAGTTTACATATGTAACATTTGCGCAACAGTGCCTTGGCGCGCAGTCATTTGCATTGGCCGGGGCTGCGTCGCAGTTAGAAAAATCGTTCATGACAGCGACAGCGCGCTTCGTTAAGAAGGCCTCATCCGGTTTTCAGAGGCACATCATTAATGTCCGTACGCTCTTTCTTTTCGAAGCTCAGTTTGCTCTTGGTCGGCATTTTTGCCTTTGCCTTGTCGCCCGCCTTTGCGCAGACGCCTGCACCTGCGCCCGCCGCGCCGGACCTTGAAAACATGCTGGTCTTGGATCTTTCCACCGGTGGGCGGGTTACGATTCAAATGTTCCCAACCGACGCCCCTGCCCATGTCGAGCGTATCAAGACGCTGACGCGGCAAGGCTTTTATAACGGCGTGATCTTTCACCGCGTGATCGATGGATTCATGGCGCAGACGGGGGATCCAAAGGGCACGGGCCAAGGCGGATCGGAACTTCCCGACCTCAAGGCCGAATTTAATAGAATTCCGCATTTGCGCGGGACGGTGTCGATGGCGCGGACGAACGAGCCTGACACGGCGAACAGCCAATTCTTCATCTGCTTTCAACCGCGCTTTAGCCTGGATAACAAATATACTGTCTTTGGCCGCGTGACATCGGGCATGCAATTTGTCGACGCCATCGAACGTGGCGAGCCGCCTTTGAACCCGAGCAAGGTGCTTCAGGCCTCTATCGCGGCCGACAATGTTCCGCCGCCTGCGTTTACGCCGCCGCCAGCGCAAGCCCCCATCACTGTTGACCAGTTAAACGCTGGATAAGCGCGAAACACTCCGCCATGCGCGTCGATCTATTTGATTTCGAGCTTCCGCCCGAGCGGATTGCGCTGCGTCCCGTCTCGCCGCGCGATTCTGCGCGTATGTTGTGCGTGGGCGGCGATGCTGCACTGGCGGACCGCTCGGTGCGCGACCTGCCGGCGATGTTGCGCAAGGGCGATTGCCTGATCTTCAACGACACACGGGTCATTCCGGCGCAGCTTCAGGGCAAGCGCGGCAATGCGTCCATCGGCGCGACCTTGCACAAACGGATCGACCTGCGCCGTTGGCAGGCGTTTATCCGCAACGCCAAACGCCTGCATCCCGGCGATAGCATCGATTTTAGCGAAGGCGTTATGGCCATATCCGAAGAACGCCATGACGACGGCAGCTTCACTTTGTTTTTCGAAGGCGATGAGCCGGTCGAAATCCTGCTGCAACGCGCCGGGACCATGCCTCTACCGCCCTATATCGCGGGTAAGCGGGCAACCGACGCGCGTGATGCGCAAGATTATCAAACGATGTTCGCGCAAAAGGATGGCGCGGTGGCGGCGCCAACAGCCTCCCTGCACTTCACGCCCGAATTGATGGCCGCGGTGCACGCGGCAGGCATCGAAACGGCAACACTGACGTTGCATGTCGGTGCGGGCACATTCCTACCCGTGAAGGCCGATGACACCACCGAACATCGCATGCACAGCGAATGGGGCAGCATCGATGCCGCAACCGCAGATCGGCTCAACAGCATACGCAAAGCAGGCGGGCGGTTGATTGCTGTTGGCACGACGTCGCTACGCCTTGTTGAAAGCGCGGCGGACGAAGTTGGCATCGTGCACCCGTTTGAAGGCGACACCGATATCTTCATCACGCCCGGTTATCGTTTCAAGGCGATTGGCGGCCTGATGACCAATTTCCATCTGCCCAAATCGACTTTGTTCATGCTCGTCAGCGCATTAATGGGGCGCGAGACCATGCAGGGGGCTTATGCGCATGCCATAACACATGAATATCGCTTCTACAGCTATGGCGACAGCAGCTTGCTCCTGCCCTGACCGCGCCGTTGGCGCTTAGGGTCAGGACCTAATGCCCCTTCAGCTCGTCACCCGTCAGGCGGACGATATGCAGCACATTGGTTGACCCCGGCGTCCCAAACGGCACACCCGCCATGATGATGATCCGGCCGCCTGCAACGCCCAAATGGTACCGCAATGCCATACGCTTGCCCTTGGCGACCATTTCTTCGAACGAGCCAATGTCCCGCGTGCGCACGGCAAAAGCGCCCCATAATAGCCCTAAACGACGCGCGGTCGTCTGGCTTGCGGTCAGGACCAACAACGGCACAGCAGGGCGCTCGCGTGAAATGCGGCGTGCGGTTGACCCTGATGATGTGAAGCACACGATGGCGCTTGTTTCGACGGTGTCAACAATACGCCCGCTGGCCTCGGCCAAGGCGTCGGCGGTCGTGCCGTCTGCGGGGGTTTCGGTGAAATGGATACGTTTAAAGAAATCCGGGTCGCCCTCGACCTGTTGTGCGATGCGGTCCATGATCGACACCGCCTCAATCGGCCACGCCCCCGCTGCGGTTTCAGCAGACAGCATCACGGCGTCCGCGCCATCGTAAATCGCGGTGGCCACGTCCGACACCTCCGCCCGCGTTGGTGACGGTGAAACGATCATCGATTCCAACATTTGCGTTGCCACCACGACGGGCTTGCCCATGCGCCGTGCGGTGGACACAATCTTCTTTTGCAGCGGCGGCACTTGTTCCGGCGGCAATTCCACGCCCAAGTCGCCGCGTGCAACCATAACACCATCGGCCAGCTCAAGGATTTCTTCCAACCGTCGAATCGCCGCAGGCTTTTCGATTTTCGCAAGCAAAGCCGCCTTGTTCCCGATCAGTTTCTTGCCTTCCGCCACATCCTCAGGCCGCTGCACGAACGACATCGCGATCCAGTCAACGCCTTGCTCCAACGCAAAGGCAAGGTCCGAACGATCCTTCTCGGTCAACGCAGCGATTGGCACCACAACGTCAGGGACATTCAACCCCTTGCGGTTCGATAGCGTCCCGCCAACCTCAATTTTGGTGTTGATATGTTCAGGGCCAATCTCGGTCACGCGCAAGACAAGCTTGCCATCGTCGAGCAACAGCCGTGCGCCGACGTCAAGCGCGGCAAAAATTTCCGGATGCGGCAAATAGACGCGATGGGCGTCGCCCGGTGTCTTGTCGGTGTCGAGCCGGAAATTGTGGCCCGTGTGCAATTCGACCTTATCATCGGCAAAGGTTCCGACCCGTAATTTCGGACCTTGCAGGTCAACCAATATCGTCGTTGGCCGGTTATATGCTTTTTCAAGCGCGCGGATATTGGCAATCAACTGCGCCTTGTCGGCCTGATCGCCATGGCTCATGTTGATGCGGAAAGCATCGGCGCCAGCGCGGAACAGTTTTTCGATCATCTCGGGCGTATCGCTCGCGGGGCCCAAGGTTGCCAATATGCGGACCTTGCGCATGCGTGGTTTATGATATTGCATGAAAATGGCTCCGCGATATGGATTTTGAATGTCGCCCTCCCCATAACGAGGCAAGTCAGTAACGAAAAGGGCGCATATTTATGCAACAGGAAACGCACATTTCAGACTCCGCCGCCGCCGCCGCATTTCGCCGCCTCGTCGCGCATTTGCAGCACCGGCATGATGCGCAGAATATCGACCTCATGGGCCTTGCGGGCTTTTGCCGTAATTGCCTGGCCGATTGGGTGATGGAGGCAGACGGGCAGTTGACGAAGGATCAAGCCCGCGAGTTGATCCATGGCATGCCCGCCGCACTTTGGAAGGAAAAATATCAAAGCGAGGCAACGCCCGAACAGTTAGAGCGCATGAAAGAAAGCGTAAAGAAGAATGCGGGGCATGAATAGCGAACCGAAAAGCAAAAGCCGCAAACGAGTTCAGGGTGACGCCGCGGGGTTCATGTTCTAAGCGGGTGCCATTCTGATTCGGGGCGCAATGCCCCATTCGACACATAGGGGAAATATCATGGCCGAAGCTGCCGTATCGAACGATCAACTACGTCTGTTTATGGAACGCATCGAGCGGTTGGATGAAGAAAAAAAGGGCATTTCTGACGATATGCGAGACGTGTTTTCGGAAGCTAAAAGCCAAGGGTATGACACCAAAATAATGCGTCAAATTCTTAAGCTTCGTAAAATGGAGCCACATGACCGCGCAGAAATGGAAGCGTTGCTCGACGTTTACAAATCAGCACTGGGTTTAGAGTGATTGTCAGGCGGGGGCATTATTCCTCGAAACCTTCCAGCACTGATTTATAAAATCGTAACATATTAGGATCGCCTGCGATGAGCGCCTCGCTCACCTCGCGCAAGGACACAAGGTGATCTTCCAGCATAAGCTTTAACTTTTCCATTGTCGCGACCACCACGTCGAAAAGCCATAACAGGGCATTTTTGACCGCGGCAATGTCGCGTTCGGATAATGTTAAGTCCGGAATGCTTTTGGGATGCGTTATGCGATTTCTAATGGCAATCGCGTCGTTGAAATTTTTCCAGTCGGAAGTTTCAAAATCGACCAGCGTCGCGCCATATTGCTCCTCGGCAGTCCGGGTAACAAAACGAAACATAGTCGCGATGGGCGTGAAGCGCGTTTGCGCACGCAATTTACCGGTATCAGTGATCAAATAGCTTGTTTCTGAAAGTGCCGCTTCTTCCAAAGCCGAAAACTCCCGGACGGTGCCGATGGCAGACTGCACCTCTTGCTTATAGTTCCACAGCCAACCTTCGATCGCTGCAAAAGCGGTGCGAACAAAATCACGGCGCGTTGACTGGCAGTCATTCGCATCCATTTTGTTCATCGCTTCGAGAGCATCATAGCCAAGAACGCCACAAAATGTCCGTCCAAGATTCTCACTCATATTGACATAGTCCTCCCGCTACACTTTCAATCAGGAATGGACGCGAAGTGCAAGATGACGCGGCATTAAAGCACATGACTTGCCCAATGGCGCGTGCCTGATGTAAGGGCGCGGCATCCTATCCTTTAGCCAGAGAAGAGCAGAGCCATGGCAGGCCATAGCAAATTCAAG
>Ga0208327_1000042_pt1 | contig 34934 bp, 30 predicted proteins | sample LakMenEpi26Jun08_FD_150733 | JGI IMG/M metagenome (GOLD analysis project Ga0208327, IMG submission 150733) | Freshwater microbial communities from Lake Mendota, WI - 26JUN2008 deep hole epilimnion (SPAdes) | ecosystem: Environmental > Aquatic > Freshwater > Lake > Epilimnion/Euphotic zone ...
TTGGCGAAGGGATTTTGGTGATGGGCTAGGCGGAAGACCGAGGGCTATCTGAAGATAACCCGAGGGATGACAACAACGCCCATCGCCGAAAGAACCAGCCGATTCCACCGGAATAAGAGTGGAGATGGTATAAGCCCACTCCCGGAGTGATGTCTGGATGAAGCGTTCAGCCCTGCCGTTGGTCTTGGGAGTATAGGGTTTCGTAAAATGGAGCCGGGTTGGCGACAGGATTTTCCCTTGCAGGCACCCTTGCAGAGACATTCTTTCACCAACATCACCGCAGTGCTTTGCCTGCGTCCATGACTGTTTGGTAGTTTCCTAACCTGCGCAAAACCCTTTCCGATCACCCATCCCCCTGTCCTCCATTACCTTTCCCCCTGTTTCCGGTACATCTCCAGGCGGCAGTCGAAGCCGCCCATATCGATTCCTTGGCGGTACTCGAGTTTGAGCGAGGGGTCGGACGGGCCGGTTCGGAGGGGATTGGCAAAGACAAGCCGCCCGCCTGGCTTGAGCGCGAGGGAGGCAGCCCGGTAGAGATCGGCGAAGAGACCCTGCATATCCTTCACCCGGACGCGGCGACCAAGCGGGGGGTTGGTGATCATGAGGGTGACGCTTCCGGGGGCGATGCCTGTGCGATTCCCGGGTTTCAAGGCCTCCCGGAAGTCGCACGCCGTGATGGTCGATTGGACACCGGAAAGTTTTGCAGTCATGATATTTGCCCTCGCAACATCGACTGCCTTGGGATCCAGATCCGTGCCGTGGAGCGCCTTCACTCCTCCAAGGAGACCCCTCTCCACCAGCTCCAGACCGGAGCCGCAAAAGGGATCCCAGACAACCTCCTGAGTGTGCGTTGGCTCCGGTCCCGCGAGCCTGACCATGCAGGCAGCGAGCGGTGGATGCGACGCGGCGGGTATGTCCTCCTGCCGGTAGGCAAGCCGGGGGTCGGGATAGAGACGGGGACGCAGTTCGACGGAGTATCCCCGTGAGCCTTTCTCTCCCCTGGCCGTCGAGATGACATCCACGGACCATGGGGCCTGACGCGAATCGTTGAGGTTCTCGGGCTCGAGTTCGTAAGCCCGTTCGACCACGCGGCGGATCGCGCCGCGCTGATGACCGCGTTCCGTGAAATCGAGTCGGTAGCGGGGCACTCCCTCCGTGGCGGATTTCATGAGATCCCGTGCCAGCGGCGATGCGATGAGCGAGGCAAGGGACTCGGCCCACGCAGGGTTGTTGTCATCGGGGATCGTTCCGAGATGGAAGCCGACCGTGGCGAAGCAACGGAGCCGGTAGAGCGCTGCGAGGGCGAACTCCCGCTCCGCTTGAATCGTGACACATCCAGGGCGCACGGCGCCGATCCGGAATCCCTCATGGGGACGAAGCTTCTCCGCGGCCTCAGACTTCACGAAGTTTTCCAGCCCGCGTCGGCAGCGCAGATGGAGGAGCGTTCCTTCCAGCGGCAGAGATGCATTCAGGTCGATGGCCGCGGGTTTCTCACGGCGGGCAAGGCCGGCCATCACCTTCTGCTCGGTCAGGCTAGGCAGGATGCCCTCCCCCGCCAGCGCAAGGGTCGCGGCACCCCCGACCTTCTCGAGCGCCCGACCGATGTGACGTTGCTCGCGCTCCTCGCCGGTGGTGCGGAGCAGGGCGAGCATCCGCTCCTCTCCCTCTTCTCCTGCGCCGATTTTCGGCAGGGCGGCGGCGGCGTAGCGGCGGATTTTTTCCTGGGGATCTCCGAGCAAGGATATCAGCCACGCGCGGACGGTTCGCTTCTCCTCCTCGGTGCCGAAGCGTCCGAAGATCATCCCGACCGCACGGATCACGGCGACTCGATCCATGCGGTCACGGGGAGATGCTGCATCGAATCTCACGACCTCCTCGCTCCAGAGTCGCTCCTTGGGAAGGTCACGCAACTGCTTGTAGAGATCCTGATCCGATTTCATGGCAAACAAGATATCGCGCAGAGGCGCAGCGACGCAGAGGAAAGAAAATTAATTTGGTCTCTCAGAGACAAGCCATCCGTTGCGCGGGCTATGAGCCGATGGCGCATCGGCAGCATGCAATCGCTTCCATCCCCTCTCCGCGCCTCTGCGCCTCTGCGGGAGTTTCTCAGCTTTCGGGGTTGCCTCGGCGCTCCGCGAAGAAGGCTTTGAGCAGTTGGGCGCTCTCGTTTCCCAGGACGCCTCCGGTGATCTCGCAGCGGTGGTTGAGCTCCGGCATCTGGAGGATGTTGATGAGCCCGCCGGCCGCACCTCCCCTCGTGTCATGGCATCCGAAGATGACGCGGCGAAGCCGTGCATGGACGAGGGCGCCGGCGCACATCGGGCAGGGCTCCTTGGTCACGTAGAGATCGCAGTCGTTCAGGCGCCAGTCTCCCAGCGCGTTCTCGGCCTGGGTGATGGCGAGCATCTCGGCATGAGCGGTCGCATCCTTGAGCGTCTCCACCTGATTCGCCGCGCGGGCGATGATCTTTCCCTCGCGCACGACGACGGCTCCGATCGGTACCTCCTCCGCCTCGTAGGCCTTCAGGGCCTGACGCATCGCCTGACCCATGAAATAGGCGTCGCTGGTCAGGTCGATGATCGGATCCTCGTCGGATGGCTCATCTTGGAAGGAGATTTCCATGAGTCATGAGCCTAGCCCAAAGAAACCTGAAACCTGAAACCTGAAACTTGAGGAAATCTCGCTCTCCATCCAGCGCCTCTCACCCCATCACCCATCACCTAGCACAGATTCACTATAACTTACGCGCGCATCGCGCGGATTTCCGCGGCGCGGTCGGTTGCCTTGAAGACGGAGGTGCCGGCGACCATGACATCGGCTCCGGCCTCGCGGCAGAGGCGGGCGGTCTCGGCGTTGATGCCGCCATCCACCTCGATGAGGAAGCCCAGCCCGAGATCGGTGCGGAGACGGTCGGCCTCGCGGATCTTGCCAAGCATGTCGGTCATGAAGGGCTGGCCGCCGAATCCCGGCTCCACCGTCATGATGAGCAGGATGTCGAATCGTCCGAAGAGGGAGCGGGCCTGATCGAGCGGCGTGCCCGGCTTGACGGAGAGACCGGCTTTCTTCCCCGCCGTGCGGACGCGGTCGAGTGTGATGCCGGCGTCGTGGTTCGCCTCGAGATGCGAGGTGACAGACGCCACGCCCTTCACCGCCAGGAACTGCTCGATGTAGCGGTCGGGCCGCTGGATCATCAGGTGGACGTCCAGCGGAAGCGTGGTGTGAGGCGACACGGCTGCGACGATTGGCTGGCCGAAGGAAATGTTCGGCACGAAGTCCCCGTCCATCACGTCGCAATGAATCCAGTCGGCACCGGCGGCCGTCACGCTCGCCACCTCGTCGCCCAGGCGGGCGAAGTCGCACGCCAGGATGGAGGGAGCGATGAGCGAGGGCCGCAGGGTGGGCATGGTGGCAGATCCGTGCGCCCGGCCTAGATGTGGATGGCGTGGCCGAGTGCGGCCTCGGTCGCCTCGAACATCGCCTCACTCAGCGTGGGGTGCGCGTGGATCGTGGAGGCGATGTCGTCGTAGGTGGCCTCGAGCGTGATGGCGAGTCCCATCTCGGCGATCATTTCGGTGGCGTCGGCCCCGATGATGTGCGCACCGACGAGTTCTCCGTGCGGCTCGTTGAAGAGGAGTTTCACGAAGCCCTCGCTCTCGCCGACCGCGAGTGCCTTGCCGCTGGCCTGGAAGGGGAACTTGCCGATCTTGAGCTTGAGTCCCTTTTCCTTGGCGGCGCGCTCGGTGAGTCCGACGCTCGCGACCTGCGGCTGGCAGTAGGTGCAGCCGGGGAAGGGGCGCTTGCGCACGGGGGTGCGCTTGCCGAACATCCCCTCGACGGCCTGGACCGCCTCGAAGCTGGCGACGTGGGCGAGCCACGGAGGCCCGATGATGTCGCCGGCGGCGTAGACGCCGGGGATGCTGGTTTCGTAGCGGTCGTTGACGGAGAGGTAGCCCCGGTCATCGAGCTTGAAGGGGGCCGCGCCGCCCGGCAGGAGCGGGGAGACGCCGATGGCGACGAGGGCGACGTCGGCCGTGAGGGTTTCATTCGCGCCGCCGGAGACGGTGATCTGGACGCCCTCCTTGGTGGAGGTGGCTTTCTCGACCTTGGTGCCGGTGAGGATGCGGATCCCCTGCTTGACGAGTGACTTCTCGAGTGCGACGGAGACCTCGGTGTCCTCGACGGGGAGGATGTTGGGCATCATCTCGACGATGGTCACCTTGGTGCCGAAGGCGTTGAAGAAATAGGCGAACTCGACGCCGATCGCACCGGCACCGATGACGATGATCTCCTTGGGCTGCTTGGCCAGCGCAAGCGCATGGCGGCTACCGATGACGCTGGTGCCGTTGAACGGGAAGCCCGGCATCTCGCGGGTGACGACGCCGGTGGCGATGAGGATCTTGGCGGCGGTGAGTGTCTGCTCCTTGCCGTCCGACCCCTTGACCTCGACGACACCGGTTTTGGGAACGCTCGCGTCGCCGCGTACGTAGTCGACCTTGTTCTTCTTGAAGAGGAACTCGATGCCGCCGGCGAGTTTGTCGGCGACCTTGCGGGAGCGGCCGATGACCTTGTCCCAATCGTATTTCAGGCCTGATACCTCCAGTCCGAAGTCGGCGGCGTGATGTCCGATGAGGGAGTAGAGTTCGGCATTCTTGAGGAGAGCCTTGGTCGGGATGCAGCCCCAGTTGAGGCAGGTTCCTCCGGCTCGCTCCTTCTCGACGACGGCAACGCGCTTGCCGAGTTGCGCGGCGCGGATCGCGCCGACATAGCCGGCGGGTCCGCCGCCGATGACGATGAGGTCGTAGGGTGTCGTGGCCATAAGTGGGGAGATTGTTAGGGAAGTGAAGGCGAAACCGCAAGGCGGCTCTTGCCCGCAACTTCGAAGAGGCTATCGTTTCCGGATGGAGATCACCCTTTCACTTGCCGATGGCATACCCGTCTTCGCCCTTGCCGGACGCCTGGATGTGGCGACCAGCCCCGTTCTGGAGGAGCGGCTTGCGCCGTTGTATGAGGCGTCGGGTTCCAAGCTTGTCATGGATTGCTCCTCGCTCACCTACGTCAGCAGCGCGGGCCTCCGGGTCTTTCTCATGTGCCAGAGGCATCTGTCAGCTGCTGGCGGCGGGTTGGCTTTTGCCGCGCTCGGGAAGCCCGTGCGGGAACTATTCCACCTGGCGGGGCTCGAGGATCTCTTCATCATCGAGGAGACACCCGAAGCTGCTGCGGGCAGGCTGACTGCGGGGAAGTAGGGGATCGGGAATTGGGAGGAGGCTGAGGTCTAAGACCTCAGGGGGATTTTTTCCTGATTTCCTGATCCTGATAAAATCTTTAGGGAACCGCTGTAGCTGTTCCTTGGTTCATCCCGTCCCCTATTGGGACAATTCACGATTCCTGTCCTGCTGAGATTTTCCTGATCCAGACAGCCAGTACGGAAATGTCGGCGGGGGTGATCCCGCTGATGCGGGAAGCCTGACCCAGCGTCTCAGGGGCGTAGGAGCGAAGCTTCTGCCTCGCCTCAAGGCGCATGCTCGGAATGGCATCGAAGTCGATCCCTCCGGGGATCGTCTGCGACTCTTGTTCGTGCTGGCGCTCTATTTGATCCTGTTCCCGGCGTAGATACCCCTCATACTTGAGGTCTGTCTCGACCAGCCCCCAGATCTCGGGACTATATTTTCCATAGAGATCGGCGGGGAGCTTGTTTGGTTCGTTCCCGGTGCGCTTGATCCACTGGGCTAATTGTAGTCCATCATGTTGAATAAGAATGACTTCCTTTGAAATGGATTCGAGGGCTTCCCGCTTGGCGTGGAAAACACGGGCGCGGTATTCACAAGCTGTTCCTATATCTAAAGCCTTTTCAGTCAATCTGATATCACAATTGTCCTGACGCAGACGCAGTCTGTATTCCGCACGGCTGGTGAACATCCGGTAGGGTTCGGGCGTCCCCCTCGTGACGAGATCATCGATCATGACCCCGATGTAGGCCTCCTCCCGACCCAGTTGGAAGGGTGGCTTCGACTGAACCTTGAGGGCGGCGTTGATTCCAGCCATGAGACCCTGGGCCGCCGCCTCTTCGTATCCCGAGGTGCCGTTGATCTGGCCCGCGAAGTAGAGTCCCTCAATCCTCTTGGTCTCGAGCGTGGCATGGAGCTGGTGAGGGGGGCAGTAATCATACTCGACCGCATAGCCGGGTCGCAGAATCTCGGCATTCTCGAGTGCCGGAATGGAGCGTATGAAGGCATACTGCACCTCATAAGGAAGGCTAGTGGAGACGCCGTTCACGTAGATCTCTCCCGTATGCCTCCCTTCCGGTTCCAAGAAAATCTGATGGCGCGGCTTCTCTGAAAACTTCACCACCTTATCCTCGATGGAGGGGCAGTAGCGCGGTCCCACCCCATCGATCACACCGGCATAGAGAGGGGATTGGTGGAGGTTTGAACGGATGATCTCGTGGGTCTGCTCGGTGGTGTAGGTGATCCAGCACGGAATTTGTTCCACATGGAACATTCCTTTTTCCGGATCATGATGGTTCAGCGTGTGGAGATCGTCCTTCCTCCGCGCAATGCTTTCCGGTATATGGGAGAAGAGGGGGATCGGGGTGTCTCCTTCCTGTCGTTCGCAACGGGAAAAGTCGATCGATTTTGCAAGAAGGCGGCAAGGGGTTCCTGTCTTGAATCTCCCAACTTCAAAGCCGAGGTACTTGAGGTTGTCACTCAGGGTAGAGAGGGCATCGCCCATGCGGCCGCCAGGTTGATTATTCAGGCCGACATGGAGGAGGCCCCTCATGAATGTCCCTGTGGTGATGATGACGCTCATTGCCAGAAAGCGAAGCCCAATATTCGTTTCTGCACCCACCACCCGGTCACCCTCGACGATGAGCGCAGTGATATTGGCCTGCTTGAGGCTGAGATTGGGAAGATTCTCTAAGAGCGCCTTGATCCGAAACTGATAGGCTTTCTTATCGCATTGAGCTCGCGGTGCTCGGACGCTGGGTCCCTTGGAAGCATTGAGCATCCGGAACTGGATGCCGGTGGCATCCGTGTTGAGACCCATGAGACCCCCGAGGGCGTCGATCTCCCGGACCATGTGTCCCTTGGCCAATCCCCCAATGGCGGGGTTGCATGACATCTGGCCGATCGTGTCGGCATTCTGGGTGAGCAGAAGCGTCTGCGCTCCCATCATTGCTGCGGCATGAGCAGCTTCTATCCCGGCGTGCCCAGCGCCAATGACAAGGACATCAAAATGAGTAGGGTAGGTGAACATGGTTGTGTTCCACATGGAACATTTCTATAAGTATTTTTATATTAATTACTTAGAAATATTTATCTGTTTTTTATCTTGGGTTTTCTTGAGTTCTTAAATTGTTGGATTTGAACTCTTCGATTGGGGAACAGATTGTGAATGGTATGCCAACGAATGGGACAGGAATGGGAAAAGATGTTTCACGGAACAATCTAACCCTCGGTGGCGAACAACCGCGAGAAGCCCATTCACAGAAACAAATGCCCCGGCAAAGCTGATGGATAAAGGGACTTCGAGAGAAAGGCACATGGTATTCACACTATTAAGAAGAAGAATAATCTACCCTCCAAAAAATTTCATCAATACATGGTGTGAACAGATCGGAAATCCCGGGGCCCGGTAGAGCTTACTTTCCGGAGAGCGAAAACAATAGCACGCCCGGCTACGGGAAGCGCTGATTAAATCGCATAGAGGCCGTTGCGGAAGGAAATGGCCGCGGGCAAGCAAAGTGCCAAGCCAACGCAGCCCCCGGCTAGTTCTTACCGCAACCCGAAGGGCTGAAGCCATTTGTCGATTTTTGTGGCGTTGCTCGCTCGGGCGAGACCGCTGCGGGTATTGCCCAGCACTCGCGCCTTCAAAAATCAGCAAATGGTCTTCAGCGGCCTTCATGGGTTTTAATCAGCGCTTCTCTCGGGAAGAAATCTTTCCGTTAAGGGAAAGCTCCCTTATCGTACCGACGCTTCTCCATGGGTGCCACACAGAAGAAAAAACCGCACACGGGAAAGGGAAAGGGTTCCCTATTCCTGTGGTTTTTCCTCGCGTCGCTTTTTCTGTCTCTTCTCCTCCATGCATTTTTTTTCAGGAAAGCGGAATCTTGGAAGGTGAAGGGATTTTCCCCCGAGGGATATGACACGATTGTGCCGCGCACATTCAGGATGAAACGCCTGGAGATCGATCCCAAAACACTGGAGGAGCAGGCGCCGACACCACGCAAAAAAACACCACCCCCACCCGTCGTGATTGAAAAAGAAAGTCCGCAGATCACGACTTCACCGGGGGGGGCGCCGAAGGAGATGATTCTCTCCAAGCCGAAAGAGACGGAGATTCAGGAAAAACCCGGAGTATTGCAGGGAGAGATAGCGGCGCTGATAAAGAAAGGGGAGAAAGGAATCACAGAAACCGCCATCGACATTACGGAACCAAAAGAGCCGCAACCGGCTCTCGTTGGAATCGAAGATAAGAAAGAAACCGAAATCGGCGCGACGGGAGAAGGTAAGGAACCAAGGTTCAGTTCCCTGGATGATCTTCTGGCAGGCGGCGAGCAGGTGACACCCGCTACGGCACCCATCCTGATGCCCACCGATTTGCTCTTTGAGTATGATTCCTCCACGCTAAAGCCGGAAGCCGCCGCGTCTCTTGCCAAACTCGGCACGCTGATAGCCCGCAACTCGGGATCAACATTCCGGATCGAGGGACACACCGATTCCTTCGGGAGCGACGACTATAACAAGACGCTGAGCCTCCGCCGTGCCGAGGAGGTTAGGGCATGGCTCCAAAAATCGGCTGGTATTTCCCCGGGACGCATCACGACGGCAGGCCTTGGAAAGTCACGACTCCTGGTTCCGGCTACGGGAAGTGTCGCGGAGCAGGAACTCAACCGGCGCGTGGAGATCGTGATCACCGCGTCGAAGCAATAGGGAAACAAAAAAAAATTGCACCACCATGGAGGGAATCGTTCCACTTTCAGAGCACCGGGCACGCATCCAGCAGGAGGTTGCGAAACAACTCGCCGCTGTGATGGACGGAGAGATGGTGCTACCGGTGCAGAAACTGCAGAGCTTCCGCAAAAAGGAGGAGCACCGGCTCAAACTCTGGCACCGATCCGGCGGAGGTGGACGGGAAATAGCGTCGCGCCGCGCCGAGATGGTGGACATTCTATTCCGCGAGATTTTCCGTTTCTCAACGATCAGGGAGACGGGCGAAAAAGAAATCCCCGGACTGATGGTGGGCGCTTTCGGAGGCTACGGGCGCCGGGAACTCAATCCCTGCAGCGACGTCGACATCACCTTTTTCCACGTGGGGCCTAGGCCGACCAAGCAGATGGAGCAGATCATCTCGTCGTGTCTCATGGCACTCTGGGATCTCGGGTTTAAAGTTGGCCACGCCACGCGGTCGATCAAGGGAGCGCTGGAACAGGCCAATTCAGATATGATGACCAAGACGGCCATGATCGAAAGCCGCTGGTTGGCCGGTGACAAAAAACTCTTCGAGACCTTCCGCGAGAAGTTCGGAAGGTCCTGCGTGAAGGGGAAAGAGAAGGACTACATCGCCTTCCGGATCGAGAATCTTAAGGAATTGCGCAGCCGCTACGGGGCGAGCGTTTTCATGCAGGAGCCGAATATCAAATCTGGTTGCGGAGGCCTGCGCGATTACCAGAACCTGCTCTGGACTGGAAAGTTCCACTCGGGTGCCAACAACACCGCGGCTCTCGTCGAGGAGATGATCCTCCGGGAAAGGGAAAGGCGCTCGCTCGAGGAGGCACATGATTTTCTGCTGCGTGTCCGCACAGAGATGCACTACCAGACCGGACGGGCAACGGACCAACTGACCCTACAACTCCAGGGAAAGGTAGCAACCGCCCTCGGCTATCCCGAGAAGAACATCCTGCGGCGGTGCGAGGCCTTCATGCGGGATTACTACAACCGTACCCGCAACATCCATCTCATCACCACGCTCGCCCTCGGCCGTATCCGCGAAGAACACGGCATCAAGGCCGGGATCCTTGCCAAGTTCCTCGGCCGCCGCCAGGAGACCGTCGACGAGATGATCATCCGCAACGGAGAGATCTTCCCGAAGACCCGGGACATCTTCAACCGCGACTCGGGTCGGATGATGAGGGCCTTCCAGCTTGCGCAGACCCGCAAGCTCGGATTCTCGGCCGAGATGGAAGATCTGGTGAAGAGGCGTCTCCGACTCGTCGACCGGACCTTCCAGTACAACAAGGAGAACCGCTCGGTCTTCCTCGCGATCCTTTCCCGGAAGGGGGAGGTGAGCCGCATCCTGCGCCTGATGCATGACCTCGGATTCCTCGGAAAATACCTGCCCGAGTTCGAGCCGTTGACCTGCCTGGTCCAGCACGAGTTCTTCCACCGGTACACGGCCGACGAGCACACGCTGCGGTGCGCCGACAAGATCGACGCCCTGCTCTTCGCCACCGACCCGAAGCTGAAGCGCTACGGCGAAATCTTCCGCCACTTTGACGATCCGGCGGTCCTCTACCTTGCCATGCTCCTGCACGACACTGGCAAGGCAGCCAACACGCGCCGTCACGAGGAGGCGAGCGCCCTCGCGGCCCAGAAGGTGGCCCGACGCCTGCAGCTCTCGCCCGAACGTAAGAGGATGCTCATCGCCCTGGTCTCAGCACACGGCGAGATGAGCGGCATTGCCCGTACCCGCAACATCGAGGATCCGGCGACCGTTGAGGAGTTCGCGGGAATCGTGCGCGACCCCGTGATGCTCGACGCCCTCATGGTGATCACGCTGGCCGACGGCATGGGAACGAGCGACGAGGGGTGGAGCGACTGGAAGGAGCAGATGGTCTGGCAACTCTACCACCAGACCCGCGCCTACCTGCGGGACAGCGACGGCTACAGGCAGGAGCGGGCCCAGCGCCGCGAGGAGCTGCACCGTCAGGTGGCGGAAGCCCTCCCCGAGAGCTACGTCGAGGAAATCGCGGCGCACTTTGGCGGGATGCCCGAGCGCTACTTCCAGACCCGCGACGCCGCGGAGATCCGCACGCACCTTCAACTCTTCCGGAAGTTCTTCGATCAGGGGCTCCGGCAGGAGGGGCCGAACCTCGATCCCGTTATCCAGTGGATCGATCATCCCGAAGCGGGCCACGCCGAGGTGCTGGTGTGCGGGTGGGATCGCGAGCGCCTGCTCGAGCGGATCGCCGCCGCCTTTCTCGAATCCGGTATCAACGTGCTGGGAGCCGACATCTACACCCGGACCGACAAGCTGGCGCTCGACATCTTCAGGGTCTCCAACCACCGGAACGAACCGCTCCCCAGGGAGCGGGAACGGATGCAGTTCAAGGAACGCCTCGACGACCTGCTGCCAGCGCCCGGGAGCCGCACCGTGCCCGCGCCGAAGAGCCCTTCCCTTTCGCTCCGACGCGCACCGGAGAACGAGGAGGAACCCCCGGTCTGGGTGGTGGTCAACAACAACGCCCACCCGACATGCACCATCCTGGAGGTGCAGGCACCCGACCGACTCGGTCTGCTCTACCATCTGCTCCGCGCCATCTCCCACGGCGGCATCTCGATCGAGGCGGCGCGCATCGCCACGGAACAGAACGCGGCGCTCGACGTCTTCTACCTCCGCACCAAGGACGGTGGGAAAATCACGGAGCGCAACGCCCTGATGCGCCTGGAGCGCCGGCTCCGCACGGCCTCCGGGATTGCCGGAAGCCCTCGGGGAGAATGAGGATGCGCCCGGTCATCCGACTCTGCTGGAGAGGGGCGCTCCGCCCGTTGTTCCATCATCCCCGGGCGGCCCTGCTGGGCGTCCTGAGCATCGCGCTGGGCGTGGCGGTTTTCCTTGCCATCACGGTTGCCAACCGGAGCGCCGCGGGGAGCTTCCACCGGGCCTTCGAGATGGTGACGGGGAGCGCCGATCTGGAGATCCGTGGGAAAATCCCCGAGACCCTACTTCCGCTGGTGCAGCGGTGCCCCGGGGTCGCCGGTGCAACGCCACTCATCGAGTCGATGGTGACGCTGCCCGACACGCCCGGAGAATCGCTGCGTCTCGCCGGAATCGACCCGTTCACGGCCAAGGGACTGCTCGGGTTCGAGGCGACCGTGGGATCAGCCTCGTCTGCCGACTCATCAGGAGATCTGGGCGAGTGGCTCGCCGCTGACGACACGATCGCCGTCACGCGGGAATTCCTGTCGAATCACGGCCTTAAGCCTGGTGATACGCTCAGGCTCCAGGGACCCGGCGCGCCCAGGACCATGAGGATCACCCATGTCATCGGTACCGGGGATGGTGCTGTCAGCGGGGTCGGGGTTGTTGCGACCGATCTGGCCACCGCCCAAGAGTGGACCGGGCGTACGGGCCTGCTCACGGCCATCCTGGTCAAGCTGGAAGACCCGGCGCGTCGCGACGAGGTGGCCCGACGGCTGAGAAGCATTCTGCCCGGAGATGTCACGGTCGATCCGCCGGCGCGCCGTTCGCGTCAGGTCGACATCATGCTCTCCGCATTCCGCCTGAACCTCACCGCGCTGAGTCTGGTCTCGCTCATGGTGGGGATGTTCTTCGTCGGCAATTCGGCGGCCGCAGCCGTGGTCCGCAGGAGAGTCTCCCTAGGCATCCTCCGCGCTGTCGGAACCGGGCGCGGCGAGATCCTCGCGATGGTCCTAGCCGAGGCCGGACTGAGCGGGTTGGCCGGTGCGTTGCTGGGCATCCTCGTCTCGCCGCTGCTGGCGGGAGTGATGGCAGCCCCCGTGTCGAAAACAGTGACCGCACTCTATCTCCCCGTCGATGCGCAGGGGGGCTGGCCAACGACGACCGAAGCGTTTGCCGGTGTGGTGGCGGGTGTGGTGGCGGCCCTTGTCGCCGCGTGGATCCCCGCGCGCCAGGCCGCGCGCGTCGATCCCACCCGCGTGCTGCATCCCGGTGCCGCACCGGAAATTTTTCCGCTCCCGGCCGCGCGTCTGGCCGCATGGGGGGCGGGCCTGCTGCTGCTTGCGCTGCTGCTTTCTCTTGGTGCCCTGCATGGCGGGCCCGCCCTGCTCGGGTTCGGGGCGGCCTTCCTGGTGCTAGCGGGTTTTTCGCTGACCGTGCCCGCAGTCATGACGTTCGCGTCGCACCTGTGCGGAAGAGGGCGAGATCACGAGGTGCACGGGGTGATCGCCCGGCTGGCGCTCGGGCAGACCATGCGGTCCCTCCACCGCACAGCCCCGACGGTTGCCGCGCTGGCCGCCGCCGTCGCGATGACTGTGGGTATCAGCGTCATGATCCACTCGTTCCGTGGGAGCGTGGTTTCATGGGCAGGCCGGACGCTGACGGCCGATCTCTTCATCGCGCCGGCTTCCAACGAACTGCTGGGGCTTGAGCACACCATTCCCGAATCGGCCGCGGCATGGTGGTCGGCGCGTCCCGAGGTCGCGGCGGTCGGGACATTCCGCGAAGTCGAGGCACGCACGGTGTCAGGCGAACCGGTGACGCTCGGCATCGTCTCGGGGCCCGCCCGCGGGGCGATCGACTTCCTGCACGGCGATGCGGCTGCAAAGACCGCCGCTCTAGAGGAGGGAGGGTGCACGGCCCTCTCGGAGAGCCTGGCGCAGAGGCTGCGTCTGGAACCTGGCGACCTGCTGGAGTTGACCGGGCCGCGGGGCGTCGTGAGCCTCAAGGTGCTCGATCTCTACCGCGACTACACGCGGGACCGCGGGATCGCGATGGTTGGGGCAGGGTATTTCCGCCGCGCCTGGGGAGCGGACGGGATCCACTCGCTGGCCATCGAATTCCGCAAGGGAACCCCCGCCGCGACCATGGAGCGGAGTCGCGCGGAGTTCGTCGCCGCATTCGGCGGTAAGGAGGCGTTCATCTGCTACGGCAATGCCGCACTCAAGCAGCGGATCATGGAAATCTTCAACCAGACGTTCGCCGTAACGGCCGTGCTCCGCACGATATCGATCGCCGTCGCCATCGGCGGGGTGATGCTGACGCTCGGGATCCTCGTTCTGGAGAGAACCCGCGATCTCGGCGTGCTACGGTCGATGGGTGCCTCGACCGGTCAAGTCGCGCGTATGATGCTGGCCGAGGCGGCGCTCGTAGGATTCCTTGCGAGTCTTGTCGGCATCGTGAGCGGATCGGCGCTGGCGCTGGTACTGACATGGGTGATCAACAAGGCCTTCTTCGGGTGGAGCATCGATCTCTCCTACCCGTGGCTGGAGTTGGTCCTGCTTCCGCTCTGGATGACGGCGGCAGCATTGGTGGCGGGCTGCTTTCCCGCGCTCAGGGCTGCACGGATTCCCCCCGCCTCGGCCTTGCGTATGGAGTGATGCAAGGCCTCAGGAAGTTAAAATGTTACAGCGTTAATAGGGTTACAAGGGACTGCATTGGAAAACTTGTTTTTGGATCTTTGGCCCGTGCTACTGGGACGAGTTCTCTGAATTCGCCATCTCGATTCTCAGATCAGGGCAGTTTTGATCCACTTTGACGCCACTTGCTCCCTGCAAGCGGTGGCGCCCTTTGGGACTACGACTTCGTCGTAGTCTTACGCGGCATCTCCCAGAGCCTTGGTTGTAACGCTTCAACTTTCTAACTTTTTTAACCCCTTTCCTACATCACGGATTGCCGACAACCCCCACTGGAAAAGAATTTCTTGGATTAGAAGCACTTAAAACCGAAAATAATGAACTTTTTTGAAAAAAGTGCTTGCAGCGGGAGCATTTTTCCATAAGATCTACTTATCGAAAGATTGTTCTGGGGGGAACAACAGGCCGTCGTACCAAATGGTGCGGCGGCCTGTATCTTTTTGGACTGATTTCCGGAAGCGGCTTCTTTTCACGGGTCTTTCCGGTCGCTTGCAGGCATAATCCGCGATCAGTAACAAAAGAAGCGCCATGCCTTTTAGTCCCACCACCCATGATGAGGCGGAGCATCCACCCGCTCTTTCGGGAACACCGACGGCCTGGACCACGCTTGGCATCATCGCGCTGCTGATCGCGGGATGGCTTTTCGCCGATGAGCTGATTTGCGGGGTGATCCGCGCGACGTTGGTCGCGGCGAGCTGGCAGCGGGGGGAGAGAGTCCATGTGGAGAAAATGCACCTCGCTGGAAACGGGGGTGTGGAGTTGCGTGGCATCGAGTGGAGCTTCGGACCCAAGGAGCACAGGAGTTCCCTGAAATGCGAATGGGCGATCCTGAGCATCAACTCGCCCTGGCGTCTGATCTTTCACGGCGCAGGCGGGGAGCATCGCATCCTCCGCGATGTGATGGCGGGTAAATCCAGGCTGCTGGTTGATCTTCGCGCGACACCGCAGGGAGAGAAAACCTCCCACACAAAACACCTTCCTGCCCTGCCGTCGTTATCCAACCATGCTCTCCTGCCCGAAGCGTTCACCGCCGGGCCCGTCGACACGGTTATGGTCGGTGAGAGCGGACGTCTCGCAGCGAACGGCCTCTATCTGCGCCTCCCTTTCCGCTGGCCCGGCAGGATCACCTTCAGCGATTCGACGGCCGATATGGGGAGCTGGCACAGGACGATACCGAAGGGATCCGCCCCGGCATTCTGGGACGGAACAACGCTGCGAATCGGGGAGATGGGTCTGGGTGAGGGCATTGATCTCCAAGAGTTGACACTTAAACCGCTGGATGAGCGACTGGAGTTCGGACTTCACGGGATGATCGGCAAGGGAATTCTCCGGGGGGACGGCTCCCTCGGCACCAAGGGCGCGGCCGGATGGCTCGAGGTGACACTGGTCGGGGAACGACTCGGACTGGAGGCATTCTCGGGATTGATGAAGGATGAAAACCGCGCGACGGGAACGATCCAGCAGGCTCGCTTCACTTTCCGTGGCGATCCCGGCAAGCCGTTGGATGCGGATAGCGCGCTGAGGCTGGTAGCCACGAATTTCCGTTGGGAGGGCAAAGGCTGGGAGTCGCTCCGTATCGCGGCCACGTTGACAGGCCACACACTCACGCTTTCAGAAATGCTCCTGCGTCAGGGCGACAACGAGCTTGAGGCCGAGGGGCAGAGCAGGCTTCCCGCGGACTGGCGCGCCATCCTGCGCGCGCCGTTCAGCGGCACCTTCCGCGCGACGCTTGCCGATGCTGGGACGCTTGCCGCCCTCGCCGGGCCGGAGTTGGTCCCGCTCGGTGGAGGTCTCTCCTTCGAGGGAGAACTTCGCGGTGCCGACAACAAAGCGGAGGGCTATTGCAACTTCATGGGAAGCGAAACGCGCCTCCGCGACCTGAGCGTCGATTGGATGAAGGGGTGCATTCTCTTTGAGGGAGAGAAAACCCAACTCGCCTATCTCGAGGCAAGCGCGGGGGGAGACCGGATCGTGGCCGAGGGAACAGTGGCCAACAGCAGGCCGCATGCTTACACCGCAAAGGCGGACGTGGCCGTGAAGAATCTCACCAAGAGCCTTGCACAACTAGGCATCACGACCCCTCCGGCGATCGGTGGCGGCGCGCTCCGGGCCACTTGGCAGGGAGAGGGGGAGACAAGCACCACCAACCACACGGGCACTTTTCAAGCAAGCGTCTCGGACTGGGTGAGCCGCCGTACCAAGGCCGGCATGTCGGGTCGCTTCGAGGGGAGCTACACGCCGGGCCGCCTGGAGCTTTCGAAGGCGGAGTTCTTCCAGGGGGACCTCACGCTTTCCATGCAGCTGAAAGCCACCCGTGGGAACATCACGGCCTCCTCGATCAAGGCGACGCGTCCCGGAAAACCAAAGCCGCTGCTCGAGGGCTACCTCTCGTTGCCCGTTGATCCGGATGATTTCCGCGAGAGCGGCGATGCGCTCCGGACGCTCGCCATGGATTCACCCGTGTCCATGAACATGCTCTTCCGCGGGATCAAGGCTGAGGAGCTCGCTGACCTCCTTGGTCAGCAGGCAGGTTTCACCGGAACTCTGGAAGGGGCGATCGCCGGGACCGGAACCCCTGCCGAACCCCATCTCAACGGAACCCTCAGGATCGGAAAGTTCTCGCCGGGAGTCGGCGGTGCACCGCGTGATCTCACCCTTGCCGTCTCGACCGGCAATCACATCGTCACGGTCGGGTTGGAGCAGCAGCCCGCCTTGAATTCCCCGCTTCGCCTCCAGGCAAAGCTGCCGCTTCACCTTGCCATCGACCACGGTCGCCTTCGTCTTGCCGACGAGTCCGCACCGATCGAGGCAAGCGCCACACTGCGGCAGGTTCCTCTGGATGGATGGATCGACCTGCTGGACGGAAAGAAAACCGTGCCCCTTCTCCAGTCAACGGCCACGGGTGACGTGAAACTTTTGGGAACTGTCGCTAAGCCGACCTTGGAGGGTTCGCTCGTGATCAAGGCACGCGAGGCGATTCTCTTTGGACCGACGAGACTCCAGAACCTTGACCTGACGTTCCGCATGGATGGAAAAAGCCCCGTGATGACCATGACCAACGGCTCGGCCAGCTACGCGGGAAAGCCCCTCGCCCTTTCCGGAACGCTTGCGCTCCTTGGTCAGGAGAGCGAGGCGAAGTGGAGTCTGGACGGGAACGACCTGCCGGTTTCCCTCGGGTCGGAAATCCACACGGTTGCCGCGGCCGCCCTTCAACTCGCGTCCAAGGGAACGAACGCTCCGGTGCTCGCCGGCACCGTCACGCTGAAACCCGCCGCCCTCGATCTGCGCCGCAAGCTCACCCCGGTCTTCGCACCACCTGGGCTGACGATCTCGCCCGTCCCCTTTTCCACACAGGGGGCGCCGGGATCTTCGCTCGACAACCTGCAGCTCGATCTTGCCGTGAAGACGCCCGCGCTTCCCCAAACCGAGAGAGAGAGCCTCACCCTCGCCCCGCTTGTCATGGCGGACCTTATGGTCAGGGGGTCGGCCAATTCGCCCAAGGTCACCGGTAGCGTCACGGCGATCAACCAGACCCTACGCCTACCCTCGGGAACCTTCCATCTGCCTGAAGCCAAGCTCCTCCTCGGCGAGGGCGGCGAACGCTTTGAAGCCGAACCTGCCTTCGGCATCACCCGCCTGGGTCTCTGCACGGTGACGCCGGCTGGGCCCGCTTCCGCCCTCAGATGCGGGATCGCGGGACCGGAGGGAACCACGGCACCCGATCTGATGATGGCGTTGCTCAGCCCCGTTCCCAAGCGCGGCGAGAAGGCGGTGAATCCCGCGGCGATCCTTCAGGGAGCCGCATGGGCAAGGCAGGTGATGGTCTTTCCGACGCAGGCCGCTGAATGGAGCACCTCGCGGCTCGAAAGCCATCAAGCGGGGTCGCTCGGTTTCTATGGATCGCCGTGGATCTGGAACTGGTCCGAAGGAAGCACCCCCGTCCACGCCGCAACGAACACCGAACCACACAACACCTCACGATGATGGAAAGCATGACAGGACATGGACGGGGAACGGCCTCTGCGGAGGGATGGAGATGCATCGTCGAATGCTCCTCCGTGAACCGCAAGGGGATCGAGATCGCCGCCGCGTTGCCCAAGCCGCTGGCCACGCTGGAACCGCGTGTGCGGGAGGAGATCCAGAAGCATGTCCGCCGCGGGAGGGTCAATGCCACCATCGCCCTCGAAGCCGGCACGGCAGGCACCATTCCGGCAGGGGTGGTCGACAAGGCCGCGGCGCAGCGAGCCCTTCGTGACCTGCAAGCGCTCCGTGACGAGCTGAAGCTTCCCGGAGAGGTGACGCTCGAGCTACTCCTGAAATCGCCGGGCGTGCTGAGGAACCCGGCCGAGGAGGTCCCCTCGCCCGACGCGCTCTGGCCTGCCGTGCAGGGTGCTCTGGCGCAGGCTCTCGAGCGCATGACGTCGATGCGGCGCAAGGAGGGGGGCCATCTGGTCGCCGACCTGCTCAAGCGGGTGAAGCTTCTGGAGTCCGCGGTGAAGGCGATCCGCGCACGCGTGCCCGCCGTGCTGAAACAGCGGCGCGATCATCTCAAGGGGCGGCTGGAGGAGCTTGGCGTTCCCCTTCCCCCGAACGACGGCTCGCTCGCCCGCGAACTGGCTCTCATGGCGGAACGAAGCGACATCACCGAGGAACTCACCCGATTGGAGAGCCACTTCGTCCAGTGCCGCGAATCGCTGGCAGGGAACGAGCCGGCCGGCCGTACTCTCGACTATCTGGCCCAGGAGATGTTCCGGGAGTTCAACACGCTCGGCAACAAGGCGGGTGATGCCGCAGTCTCCCGACGGGTCGTGCAATCCAAGGCGGAGCTTGATAGGATCCGCGAACAAGTCGCCAACCTGGAATAACCGCAACCCGCGTGAGCAATCCTTCCCTGCAATTCCGCCGCACCGGCATCCTCTTTGTCATCTCCGCGCCCTCCGGCGCAGGGAAGACAACCCTCTGCACGGCGCTCAGGCAGAAGCCGGACTTCGTCTGGTCGGTCTCCTGCACGACGCGCTCCCCGCGCTCGGGCGAGGTCGACGGAGAGGACTACCACTTTCTCACGCCGGAGGATTTCGCGGCGCGCCTCGCCAAGGGGGAGTTCTTGGAGCATGCCGAGGTGCACGGCAATCACTACGGGACCCTCAAGGGACCCGTACTCGAGAATCTCCGCAACGGCATCGACGTCCTGCTCGACATTGACACCCGCGGGGCGGCCAATATCCGCGGCTGCGGTGACCCGCTCATCCTCCGGGCATTGGCCGACGTTTTCCTCCTGCCGCCCGATCTTGAGGAACTTCGCCGCCGCCTCCTGCGCCGGGGTACCGAGACCGATGAGCAGGTGGAGATCCGCATGCGCAACGCGGCCAAGGAAATGGAGTGCTGGCGCGACTACCGCTACACGATCATCAACGGCTCGATGGAGGAGAACATCGAAAAGTTCCGCGCCGTGATGCGAGCCGAACGCTATCTCAGCCATCGCATGACCGCCGTCGAGCCATCGGCAACGACAGGGGGTGCCCAGTGAGCGATCGCTCCTCCTCCGGCCGCACGGTCATCCTCGGGGTGACCGGATCGATCGCCGCCTACAAGGCGGCAGAGTTGGCCGGCCAGCTCCGCAGAAACGGGCATGAAGTCTTCGTCGTCATGACGCGCGCCGCCGCGGGGTTCATCACGCCGCTCACGCTCGCGACGCTTTCGCGCAATCCCGTTCTCCTCGATCTCTCCGAAGAGCAAGAGGGAGGGTGGAAGCCGGGACACATCGAACTTGCCGACCGCGCCGACCTTCTGCTCGTCGCGCCCGCGAGCGCCGACGCCATCGCGAAGCTCGCGCACGGTTTTGCCGACGATGCGCTCGGAGCCGTCGCGCTGGCGACGTGCGCGCCGCTGCTCATCGCGCCGGCCATGAACGGAAAGATGTGGGAGCATGCCGCCACGCGCACGAACGCGGAGACGCTGATGAACCGCGGCGCCGCATTCGTTGGGCCTGCGGAGGGCATGCTCGCGTGCGGGTACGAGGGAACGGGACGGCTTGCGGAGATCGACGAGATTGTTGCGCACGCGGAAAAAATCCTCGCGGAGCACTGAGCGGAAAAATCTCTCGCGCGGGTCCGCGAAAAAAAGAGCAAGAATTTTTTGGAAAATCCGTTGACGCATCACACGCGACGACTTATTCACATTCCTCAGTGAGTTATTCACATTATTTTCACACACGCCGCCCATGCGGAAAAAAGGAGGTGGATTGAAATGCCCGTTAAGAAAAAAGCTGCAAAGAAGGCTCCTGCAAAGAAAGCCGTCAAGAAGGCTCCGGCCAAGAAGGCCGTGAAGAAGGTCGTCAAGAAGGCTCCTGCAAAGAAAGCCGTCAAGAAGGCCGTGAAGAAGGCCGTCAAGAAGGCTCCTGCAAAGAAAGCCGTCAAGAAGGCCGTCGCCAAGAAGAAGTAAGTCCCTCCCGCCGGAACACCCTTTCGGCGACGAGCTAAAACTTGGGGGAAGCGCTAATAACGCTTCCCCCAATTTTTTTGTACGGAAAGGAACACACCAGCAAAACAGGGATGGAGATGAAGGGAAATTTTTACAGGGATGAAGGGGGTAAAAGGGATGCTCACCACCGAGTCCTTTTTACCATGAACGTCCCGAGGATCATTCTTACAATCCCTTTCATCCCCTTCATCCCTGTGCCTAATCCTTTCTCTGAGCCTCTGCGCGAGATCGTGTATCTTTAGTTCCCTGCTCGACCGCATCCGCTTACTCCGCTACTGAATCACAGATGGACGAACTGATTCTCACGACCGCGCGTGATGCAGCACTGGCCGCCGGCGGCATGATCCGCGGCCACTTCGAGCGCGAACTCAACGTCGATTCCGCCGAGGCGCACGACATCAAGCTGGAACTCGACCGACGTTCCCAAGCGCTGATCGAGTCGCTGATCCTCGGGATCTTTCCCGACCATGCCATCTACGGCGAAGAGGGAATCCGCGGAGACCAGAAGGCCGCCGACCAGTGGATCATCGACCCGATCGACGGCACGGTGAACTTCTTCTATGGCATCCCCCACTTCGCCGTCTCCATCGCCCACCGCCGCAACGGCGTCATCACTGCGGGCGTCATCTATCAGCCGATGACCGACGAACTCTGGGTCGCCTCGCGCGCGACCGGGAGCGTTACGCTCAACGGCAGGGCCATCCGCGTCAGCGGCCGCACCAAGCTTGCCGATGCGATCGTCGCCGTCGGTGTCTCCAAGACCGAGTCCTCGATCGAGAAGGGACTCCCCATCCTCGGTCAGATGATGCGGTCCGCCCGCAAGACCCGGATGATGGGAAGCGCCGCGCTCGACATCGCTTATGTCGCAAGCGGCCGGCTCGACGCCTACATCGAGAGCCAGATCAGCCTCTGGGACATCGCCGCCGGAATGCTCATGGTGGAACTGGCCGGGGGTAAGGTCGACCTCAGGCCGCACGATTCCGTTCCCGACAAATACTCCTGCGTGGCTTGCGGCGGCGGCATCCCCTTCGATCACCTTTAATCTCCGAGAATTTTATCAGGAACTCAGGAACTCAGGAAAAATAATGCAGTCCCAGAAGTGATGTGGCGAACGCCGCCGCTATTCCCGATCACCTAGATCCTATCACCCATCCCCGATCCCCCATCTCCCAAATCCATGATCACACGCAGCGGCATCGGCTATGACGTCCATCGACTCGAGGTGGCGGGGGCTGACCGACCCCTCATCCTTGGAGGCGTGACCTTCCAGCACCCGCAGGGGCTCACGCTTTCCGGTCACTCCGATGCCGACGTTCTCTGCCACGCGATCGCCGACGCGCTGCTCGGCGCAGCGGGGCTCCAGGACATCGGCCATTTTTTCCCGAACACCGATCCCTCCATCCGCGGCATCTCAAGCCTCGAGATCCTGCGCCGCGTCGCGGGGATCCTTGCCGACGCGGGAGCCAGGATCATCAATGTCGACTCCACTCTGGTTGCGGAGGAACCGCGCATCGGTCCCTATGTCCAGCAGATGAGGGAGCGCATCGCCGGATCGCTGGGGCTTGACTCGTCTCGGGTGGGAGTCAAGGCGACGACCAACGAGTGCCTCGGTTTCCTCGGACGCGGAGAAGGGATCGCCGCCCTCGCAACGGCCTCCGTCGAAACGCCTGCCGAATAAGCGATGGGTGCCGTCCAGGTTCACAACACTCTCAGCCGCAAGCTGGAGGCGATCGTTCCCCGCCCTGGCGAGGGGCAGACACTCTCCCTCTACACGTGCGGCCCGACCATCTACGCCCACGCCCACATCGGCAACTTCCGGGCCTACGTCTTCGAGGATCTCCTCCAGCGACATCTCCGGGAGAGGGGCTTCATTGTCCGCCGCGTGATGAACCTCACGGATGTCGACGACAAGACGATCCGGGGAGCCCATGCCGCCGGCATGGCGCTCGGAGACTACACTCGTCCCTTCAAGGAGGCCTTCTTCGAGGATGGAAAGACCCTGCGGCTCCTTCCCGCGGAGGCTTATCCTGCGGCGACCGATCCCGAGCAGATCGCCCGGATGATTGCCATGATCTCCACGCTCATTGAGCGCGGCCACGCCTACCAGGCTGAGGATGGCTCCCTCTATTTCCGCATCGCATCCTTCCCGGATTACGGAAAGCTCGCCCACGTCAATCTGGAGGGGCAGCGCCCCGGACAGCGGGTTGCGAGCGACGAGTACGAGAAGGAAGCCGTCGCCGACTTCGCCCTCTGGAAGGCCTGGGTCGCGGAGGATGGAGCCGTCGGGTGGGAGAGCCCGTGGGGAAAGGGGCGCCCCGGATGGCACATCGAGTGCAGTGCCATGGCGACCGGCCTGCTCGGCGAGACCATCGACATCCACTGCGGCGGAGTGGACAACATCTTCCCCCATCACGAGGCCGAGATCGCCCAGTGCGAGTGCGCGGGTCACGGGAAGGCCCCCTTCGTCCGCTACTGGATGCACTGCGCCCACCTCATGGTCGAGGGATCGAAGATGGCCAAGTCCGCGGGGAATTTCTTCACACTCCGGGATCTGTTGGAAAAGGGATGGACCGGCCGCGAAGTCCGCTACGCCCTGATTTCCGTCCACTACCGGGGAGCTCTTAACTTCACCATGGAGGGACTCGCGGCTGCCCGCACGGCACTGGCGCGACTCGATGCATGGCGTGGGCGTCTCCTGGAGAAAGCTCAAGAGACCGCCGGATCGGAATCCGCCGTGGATGCGCCCCACGCGGCAACGGAGGGATTCTTCACGGCACTGGATGACGACCTCAATATCTCAGGCGCCTTGGCGGTCCTCTTCGAGACCCTCCGTGAGAGTAACCGCAGCATGGATGAGGGAAGGCTGACCCCGCCGCAGGCTCGCGGACTTCTCGCATGGCTCGCCCGTGTGGATGGTGTGCTGGCTCTTCAGCCTGATGACGTCGCCGCGATCCCGCAGGAGGTGGAGGAGCTGCTTGCTACCCGCGCCGCCGCCCGTGAGGCCAAGGAGTGGAAAAAGAGCGATGAACTCCGTGACCAAATCGCCGCCCTCGGATGGGTGGTCAAGGACACCAAGGATGGTCAGAAAATAATCAAAGCATGATTCACAGGGATGAAGGGGATTAAGGAGATGGGAAGATAATTTTTCCTATCCCTTTTATCCCCTTCATCCCTGTAAGGTTTTACACATGTTTGCCCCTGAAGATTTCCTCGATCTCGACCGCACCGAGCACAGTGTCATTTTCGAGAACACGACGCATGCCTGGGAGGCGCTGGCCAAGATCTCGACCTATCTGCAGTTCCGGCTCAAGCCCGGCATCTTCGGCAAGCTCATCGGCAAGCCGTTCATCAGCGGCGCGGTTCACATCGGACGCGGCACGGTCATCGAGCAAGGAGCCATGATCAAGGGCCCCGCATGGATCGGTGAGGGATGCGAGATCCGCAACGGCGCCTACATCCGCGAGAATGTCGTGGTCGGCAATGGTGTCGTGTTGGGCAACTCCTGCGAGTTCAAGAACTGCCTCATCTTCGACGAGGCGCAGATCCCCCATTTCAACTACGTCGGGGACTCCATCCTCGGACACAAGGCGCACCTCGGTGCCGGAGCCATCCTCTCCAATGTCCGGCTCGACCATCAGCCGGTCGCCGTGAAAACCGCCGAAGGAATCATTCCGACGGGCCTTCGCAAGTTCGGTGCCATCGTAGGTGACCGCGCCGAAATCGGCTGCAACGCGGTCTTAAGCCCCGGCTCCATCATCGGCCGCGATACGATCATCTATCCGGGAACTTCCTGGAGAGGGGTGCTGCCCGCAAATTCGATCGGCAAAATGGAACCTCAGTCTTTGCGTATCGTCCCTCGACAAGCGAGGGATTGATCCGCAGCTTGCGATTTTAGCGTGGGGCGTTGTTGCCGTGCGCTCGCAGTAGTTTTATCTGCCGATCGTCCCTGATCAGTCATCCTCGGATCTGCTGATTAAAGGACTTCTCGGCCTTCGCCTCGAATGACATCGCTTTAGCGAGCCAAGCAAAGCCGCGTTCCCACGCACCTTTTAAACGACATCAGCAGGCCGCCTAGCCCTGCAGCGTTAAGTTAGCTTTGCGGGGGGATATTCTGTGTTTGAAGATTTGTGATATACATAGGCAACACGCGTCTCCCTTCAAGAAGTTCAATTGCCATTGAACGCACTTTTTCTTGCTCTTCCTCTAGTCGTCCGTGGGCGGTAGGTGAGTAAGTGCCGTTCTTGATCTGCGTCTTGTTGAAGTCGTAGCCCAGTGCTTTTCCCATCGCGTAGAGCAGATCAACTAGCAGGTCAACTCTTCGAATATTCCACGCTGCCGGTTCCATCTGCCTGTTCCCGAGGTGATCAAGATATTGCTGCCAGATGTCGAGCACCGCCTTTTCAAGAAGTTTCTTCGGAGAGAACTCGAGATCGATCCTGTTCAGTGCTTCTACATGCGCTGGGGCGATGTTGTATGCACGCGTTGCCATTAGCGTCTTAAACACCTGCAGCTTTCGCCCACGCTCTTCATTTCGATCGTCCAAGAATCTCGTGACCTGCACAGCGATGAGAGGACTCAACGCGGTTGCGGCAATCATCAACATGTCAGTGAAGCTCATAATGCTAAAAACTGAGCAAAATCATGTGCGTCATAACCACACGAGCCAACGGCCTATTTTGTGGTAGGTACATCAACTGGCTCGCCATTCTTAGTCTTAGTAGTACATGGAGCGAACGATAATGAGAAGCTAGTTAACGGCACATGACGCTTTTCCCTGAGATCAAAAATGAGATCCAGATCCTCTGGGCTATTACTTGCATATCTTATGGTTGTTTGGTTTTCATCTAGAGTTAAAGACATATTAGCTCCAACCAATTCCTCTCTTTTATCTAATAGATCGGCAAATAATTCAGGTGTGCACGCGAAAACTACATATGTAGATGCTGAAAATTCCTTATATTTCTCAAGATAAGAAAGCTCTCCGAAGAATTCTGATTCCCCCACGCCAAAACATATTGTACCCCCAGTGATTTCATCACCTTTGTACACTGAGAAATCGCGAGTTGTGTACGCAAATTCTAAATATAATGATTTAATAATCTTATCTGGTTCCACATGCCAGTTCACCCTAACTTCGGTGATTTTTAGTAATAGGTATTTTTCGTTCTTCATATTCTTAAGTCTAAGGGGACAAAAAAGCGACGGCTAGGGTATGCAACGGCTGGAATCAGGATTGTATTCCTATCCTGATACATTTCCACACTGAGAAGTCACTTGTCTCCAGAACTTTAGTTCCAGCATCAAATTGTGATTCGAACTCGGGGAAGTGAGTGTCCCCGTCGATGGTTCGGGGGACTTTGGTGACGTAGAGTTTCTGAACTCTGGGGAGGAGGAGTCGGTAGATCTCTTCACCGCCGATGACGAAGAGGTCCCGCCCATCGGTGGGTTCTTCCAGATCATCCAGGGAGCGGATGATTGTGACGCCGAGCGTCTCTGGCATGGTGCGGGAGAGAACAATGTTTTTCCGACCGGGGAGCGGCTTGCCGATGGACTCGTAAGTCTTCCGGCCCATAAGGAGCGCATGGCCCATGGTGGTCGCTTTGAAGAATTTGAAATCCTCGGGGAGATGCCACGGGATCGTGCCGGCATTCCCGATGACGCGGTTTTCCGCCATAGCCACAATCGCTTTGATCATTTGTAGGAAAAGCTGAGCTGGTTGATATCCCGCAGAGGCGCGGAGGCGCGGAGGAAAGAAATAAACAAAAAGGTTTTCTCGGACCCCCTCTCTGCGTCTCTGCGTTTGCTTGCCTGGCCTCGGCCGGATGGCCTGCGTTGCAGCTGCGCGAGAAATTTCATGATCAGACAGCGATCGGGGTCTTTAGGCCGCTTTAAGGGCTATGGATGCCGGCCGGACCGTGCGCTTGATTTCAGAGAGTTTTTCTTTTTGCGCCTTGCGGAGGTCGTATTCGGCCTGGGCTCTGATGAGCAGATCAGCGGGCGATTTGGTGTAGCGCTCGAAGCGCAGAGCGGTATCGGCGGAGACCCCTTTGCGCCCGGCAAACATATCGCTGAGGCGCGATCTCGGAATGCCCATGTCCCTTGCGGCTTGGGCGTGTGAAATGCCGAGATATTCGAGGGTGTCCTCGATGAGTCCGGCCGCGGGGTTTGACATGTAGTTGTTCATCAGTGGGTATCCTCAATGGTGACCAAGGAGACATCCGTCAGCGCCTGATCTGCCCAGGCAAAGGTGATGCGCCACTTGGAGTTGCGGGAATCGGCGTCGATGGAGTAACGGGTTGATCCTTTCAGTGCGTGGTAGTGAAGGGCGGGGTAAAGGAGGAGGTCTTTTTCGGTGGCTGCATTCAGGAGAAGCAGTCGCTCGTAGGCCTTCTTGACCTTGAGATCTCCAAGAGACCTTGCTTCTTTTCTGGCGAGGCTGTCTCCCCGGAAAATCTTTGCAGCGGTCTCGTCGGCAAAGCTCAGGATCACGAGGTCATTGTTCTCTAAAAAGAGAACAAGTCAAGAGAAGAGGCTGTCCCATATTTCTTACTCCGCTTAAGACCTTTGGCCTTCCCGTATGTCTTTTCCAGCTTTCCTGAGTTCCTGATTCATACCCTGCAGTCTTCAGTCGTTCGTGATCACACGGCAATCGGGGCCTTGATCGCGGGGTGGGGGTCGTATCCCTCAAGGGTGAAGTCTTCGTAGCGGAAATCCTCCAAGTTCTTCACCGCGGGATTGAGCAGCATACGCGGGAGTGGACGCGGTTCGCGCGTGAGCTGGAGGCGGGCCTGATCAAGGTGGTTCACGTAGAGGTGGAGGTCGCCGAAGGTGTGGATGAATTCCTTGGCTTTCAGACCGCAGACCTGAGCGATCATCATGGTGAGGAGGGCGTAGGAGGCGATGTTGAAGGGGACGCCGAGGAAGAGATCCGCACTGCGCTGGTAGAGCTGGCAGCTGAGTTCGCCGTTCGCGACGTAGAACTGGACGAGGGCATGGCACGGCGCGAGTGCCATCCTGTCGATTTCGCCTGGATTCCAGGCGCTGACAATGTGGCGGCGGCTGTCGGGATTCCTTTTGAGGTCCTCGACGACGCGGGCGATCTGATCGACGGAGCCGCCCTCCGGGGTGCGCCAATTGCGCCACTGCGCGCCGTAGACAGGGCCGAGGTCGCCGTTCGCATCCGCCCACTCGTCCCAGATCGTGACGCCGTGTTCCTTAAGGTAGCCAATGTTGGTGTCACCCTTGAGGAACCAGAGCAGCTCGTGGATGATCGAGCGGAGGTGCAGCTTCTTGGTGGTGAGCAGGGGAAATCCCTTGGTCAGGTCGAAGCGTTCCTGCGCGCCGAAGATGGAGAGTGTTCCCGTGCCGGTTCGGTCTTCTTTCCGCGTCCCGTGGTCGAGGACGAGGTTGAGAAGGCGGTGGTACTCGATCATCGGGACGGGACGTGCCTACGCCTTGTAAACGCTATCGGGACTGAAGAGAGGCTCTTCCTGAGGTGGAAGGTCGTTCCCGGTTTTGTCGAGCTCGACAAAGAAGCAGCTGGCGAAACCGGTGTGGCAGGCGCCGCCGTGCTGCTCGACCTCAAAGAGGAGGGTATCGCGGTCGCAATCGACGAACCAACGCAGGATCTTCTGCGTGTGGCCGCTCGACTCGCCTTTCTTCCAGAGCTTCCTGCGGGAGCGGCTCCAGTAGTGCATGAAGCCGGTCTCGACGGAATGTCTGAGGGAATCCTCGTTCATCCAGGCCATCATGAGCACGCGCCCGCCTTTCTCGGCGCTCTCCTGAACAATGGCTGGAATCAGTCCCCGGTCGTCGTATTTGAGATTCAATTGCATCGGGTCATTTCGGAGGCGGGGACGATTCTTCGCAAGAAGAATCTCGACTGCGGATTCGCCATTGCGGTGAGGGTTGGCATTTCGGAAGATCACCCCGTGGCAACTGCAACCAACGCGACACCCCGCTATCGCTATCACGAGGAGGCTCCGGAAACGGTGACACTTCCCGTTGAGGAACTGCGTGCCCGCCTCCCTGCCGAACTCATCCGCACCGACGCGTCCGAAGCCACGGAGCCGGGGCGCACGGTTGGGATTCCCTGCAATGATCTGCTGGGAGGCAACACGCCGAGGATCGCCCTCGGCAGGCTGAATGATTTGCTGCCTGATCTGGTGCAGATTCCCGAGGGGCGCGATCGCGGGGAACGGATCACCCTGCCGCCGGGATGGGTGGCGCTTCACTTCCGGATGGTGACTCGTCGGGAGGAGCTGGCGGAGAAGGAACCGGCCGCTCCGATCAAAGAAGAAAAGAAGACTTTAGTCATTGAGATAGAAAACTTTACAGATGCAAGTAATGCGACAGATCCAAGCTTATCAGGCGGTGGTTTGGGGGAACCGGTCGGTGAAGAGGACCTGCCACCAATGCCCGAGTTTCCTGCAAGGAACCCTGAGCTGACAGCGGATCGGAACCAAGCCCAACACAGAAGCCTCTTTGAGTCGTTGCCGATTTTCCGTCGCCGAAAGGAGGAGATCCCAGCAGTCGAACCCATCCGGGAGATGCCCGTCGAAAAGGTATGCGTCGAAGAGGTATCCGTTGAAAAGGTGGAGGTGAGGCCTTCCGCCCTGCCAGAACCTGCTTCCGATCCGGGATCCAAGGCTCTGGCCGTGGAGCCACTCTGGAAGCTCGATCCGCAGGATCAGCTGGCCGACCCCTCCGCGCTGCAGGCGCTTTTCATGACGGAGGAGAAGCTGACGCTTGAGCGCGTGATTTCCAAGGCGGGCGAGCTTCCCGGTCTGAAGGCCTGCGTTCTGGCCCACGGGGACCGTGTCCTCTGCACCTCGAATGCCTCCACCGGCATCGATCTCCGAACGCTCAGTGGCCAGGCGATGACGATGCTCGCCCAGATCCGCGAGTCCTCAGCGGGGATGGGTCTCGGCGCCGTGCCGGCAGTGACGCTCCATGCCGAGCAGGGAGCCCTCAGCTTCCTCCACAACGGGGAGCTCTGCCTGCTGGTGCTCCATGCAGACCGGGGATTCATCCCCGGAGTGCGCGAGCGCCTTCAGGAGATGATGGGCCATCTCTCCGAGGCGAAACCCGCCCTCCCCTCGCCCGGAGAATCCGAAAGCCGGTAGCCGCCACGGGATCCGCTCCTTCGTCCCTCGACTTTTTCCACCGGCGCTTTTAACTTCCTTCCTCCGTGAGCTACCGAGTCTTCGCCCGCAAATACCGTCCCCAACGCTTCGAGGAGGTCGTGGGTCAGGAACACATCACCCGGACGCTCCAGAACGCGATCACCGGCAAGCGGCTCGCGCAGGCCTACCTCTTCGTCGGTCCACGCGGCGTGGGGAAGACCTCCTCTGCCCGCATCCTGGCCAAGGCCCTCAACTGTCTCTCCAACAAGGGCGAGCCGACCGACAATCCCTGCGGTACCTGCGATGCCTGCGTCGAGATAGCCGAGGGACGCAGCCTCGACGTGATGGAGATCGACGGGGCGAGCAACAACAGCGTCGACAGCATCCGCACGCTTCGCGAGAACGCCGCCTACGCCCCGGCCCGCGGACCGTACAAGGTCTACCTCATCGACGAGGTGCACATGCTCTCGACCGCGGCCTTCAACGCGTTGCTCAAGACGCTGGAAGAGCCCCCGGAGCACGTGAAGTTCCTCTTCGCCACGACCGAGGCGCAGAAGGTGCCGGCCACCATCCTCAGCCGATGCCAGCGCTTCGACCTGAGGAGGCTGACGCCGGAACTCATCGCCGACCATCTGCTGCACATCGCCAAGAACGAGCAGATCGCGCTCGATCCCGCGGCCGCCGCCACGATCGCGCGCGGGGCCGACGGCGCGATGCGTGACGCCGAGTCGATGCTCGATCAGGTCGTCGCCTTCTGCGGGACGACGATCGGCGCCGCCGATGTCCACAACGTCTTCGGATTCACGCCGCGCGAGACCGTCCTCGAGCTTGCGGGAGCCCTCGTCGCCCGCGACACGCCCGCCGCACTGGCCGTTGTGAAGAGCCAGGCCGAGGCCGGCAAGGATCTGGCCCGACTGCTTGGCGATCTCGTCGGATTGCTCCGCGATATCCTGATTGGCAAAGTCCACCCGTCGGCGGAAGCGACCGAGGAAGCGAGCCTCGGGGAGGCGATCTCCCAGGAGAAACTTCTGGTCCTGCTGGATCACTTCGGCGAGGCCGAGGGCCGCCTCCGTTGGGCAACCGACAAGAAGCTCCAACTCGACGTCGCGCTCATCAAGGGAGTCCATCTCCTCGAGGAGGCAAGTCTCAGCGACGTGCTCGACACGCTCACCGCGCTTCGCGGCGGCGCACCCCTCCCGGATCGTCCGGCGGCGCGCCCATCGGCTCCCCGTCCCGCGTCACCGGTCGCCGCCCCTGCCCCTGCTCCCTCACCAGCGCCAGTTCCCAAACCCGCCCCGCTTCCGGTTGATCCCATCCGAACCGAACCGCCCCAGGCTGAGTCGAAAACCGCACCTATTGAATCCCCAGTTGACGGCACTTCCCTCCCGGGAAGCGGTGCCGCCCCTGCGGGGCTGACTACGTCAGTCGTCCGCGGCTCTTCCCAGAGCCTTGGTTCCCAGCCCCCAACGCCCAGCTCCCAACTCCCAACGCCCATTTCCTCCGATCCCTGGCAGGACGTGGCGATGAAGCTGGCCGCCGACTCGCCGCTGAAATTCGGCTGGGTCGAGGATGGGCGCTTCATCGAGCGGATCGGCAACGCCATCCTGGTGGAGTTCCCCCCGTCGCTTGAGCGGCAGACGCAGACGCTCTTCTGGCCGCAGGCGGTGAAAAAAATCGAGGAGCAACTCACCGCGGCACTCGGCGTGAAGATCACCTTCGAATACCGCTTCACCGGAGAGGAGCCGCCCGCTCTTCCAGAACCGGAACCGATCGCCGCTTCCGCTCCACCCACCAAGGAGGCGTCGGAACCAAACCGCACGGCGGGCAAAGCCACCGGACCCGCACTCAAGCAGACTGCACCGGAACCAGCAGCGCCCCCCATCAGCGCCGCGGAGCTGGAGGAGTTCAAAAGCGATCCGCTCATCCGCAAGGCGCTGGAGATTTTCAAAGCCGAAATCCTGATCGACCCCCCGCAGAAAGCCTGAGTTGAGCTAAAGAAATTCCTAAAAGCCCACAACGCACCCAAACCGAAACGACTCCATGAACATTGCCAAGATGATGAGCGCCGCCGCCAACGCGCAGAAAAAGATGGCCCAGATCCAGGAAGACCTCGCCAAGCGCGAGGTGGAGGCCTCCTCCGGAGGCGGCAAGGTCACGGTGAAGGCCACCGGCGCCGGCGACATCATCTCGATCCGCATCGCCCCCGAGGTCGTGAATGCCGACGATGTCGAGATGCTCGAGGATCTGGTACTCAGCGCCGTCCGTCAGGCGACCGCCGATGCTAAGAAGCTCGCCGCCGACGAGATGGGCAAGCTCACGGCCGGACTCGGCATCCCGGGCCTGCCTTTTTGAGGATTTCCCCGCGGAGCCGCAGAGGCGCGGAGAGATTTTAATCTGGAACTCATGAACTCAGGAAGAGGCGGAGAAGATACGGATTCTTCCACGCGATCTTCGCTTTTTTACGTGAGGCATGCCAGAGGACCACATTTTTCCCTGCTTTTTCCTAACAGCCCAATAGTCCAACAGCCTTTAACCATAACTCCTTCCCATGTCCCGCTCCGACCTCTTCACTCACCTCCAGCTCGGCCCGCTGGCCTTGCCAAACCGGATCTTCATGGCGCCGCTCACGCGCTGTCGTGCTTCCGAGGGTCATGTGCCGAATGAGCTGAACGCCGAGTATTATACCCAGCGCGCCTCGGCCGGCCTGATCATTTCGGAGGCGACCTCCGTTTCTCCCTCCGGCTACGGATATCCCAGCACGCCCGGGATCCACACGGCGGATCAGGTCGCGGGATGGAAGAAGGTGACCGACGCGGTCCACTCGAAGGGTGGGCATATTTTCCTGCAGCTCTGGCATGTCGGCCGCATCTCTCATCCTTCCTACCAGCAGGATGGCGCCCTTCCCGTCGCCCCATCCGCCATCAAGCCCAAGGGGCAGGTCTTCACCGGAGCCTCTATGAAGGAGTATGTCACACCCCGCGCCCTCGAGACCGCAGAGATCGCGGGGATCATCGCCGAGTATGTCCATGGAGCCCAGCTCGCCAAACAGGCCGGATTTGACGGCGTGGAGATCCACAATGCCAACGGCTACCTGCTCGATCAGTTCCTGCGCACGGGAACCAACCAACGCGGAGACCTCTATGGAGGCTCGGTCGCCAACCGGGCGCGTCTCACCCTCGAGGTGACCGAGGCGGTCTCCGATGTCTGGGGAGCCGACAGGGTAGGGATCCGTTTCTCACCCGCCGGCATCTTCAACGACATGCACGATGACAATCCGCTCCAGACCTTCAGCCATGTGCTCCGCGAGCTCAACCGCTATGGTCTCGCCTACGCCCACATCACGCAGGTGACCGCCCAGGACATTGCCCATGGGGCAGCGGAGGGAGTAGGACCGAAGGAGCTCCGCTCTGCTTGGAGCGGGAAGATCGTCTCCGCCGGGGGATTCACACTTGAGTCGGGCAATGCGGCCATCGCCGAGGGGTGGGCCGATGCGATCGCATTCGGCGTGCCTTTCATCGCGAATCCCGACCTACCCGAGCGCTTCAGGCGGAAGGCGCCACTCAATGCAGCGGACGAATCGACCTTCTATTCACCCGGGGCAAAGGGGTATACGGATTACCCGACGCTCTAGGGAAGCGCTGATTTAATCCCATGCAGCCCCTCGGGTTGTGGAGATAACCGGCCGGGGCTGTGTTGGCTTCGCGGTTTGCTTGCCCGGCCGTTGCTTCGCATCCGTTATGGCAGCCCACTGCGGGGATGCGCCCGCGAAGCCGCCTTGCCCGGTCGTTGCTTCGCATCCGCTACGGCTTTCCGCAACGGCCTCTATGCGATTTAATCAGCGGTTCCCTAGCTTCCGAACAAGCCGGATTGGAGATCCGATGATGAGGGATCGCGAGGCTTGGATTTCTTTTCCTTGAGTGGTGTGGTTGGGGGTGTGGTTGGGGGGGCGGATGAGGGTTCGGGGGATTTTTCGCGCACATCCGCGCCCAGCCTGAGGACCCCGATCAGCAGCGCCACGGCGGGCACGACCAAGGAGAGGATGTCGCAAAGGGAGCGGATGATTTCACCACGGACAAGAATCCCCTCCGCAGACTTCCCCAGCGGCAGGAGATGCCAGCCTCCCAGCAGGTTGATGAGGAACGGAAGCGCGATGCTACCCGATGCAATGAGGCATACCGGCCGCAGGGAAACGGAGGAACCCTTGGGGACGGAAGGAGCCTTGATGCAGAGGAACCAGAGTACCCAGCCCAGCAAGGCCAGCGCCATCAGACTCGAGAACGGTGCAAGGAGAGCGAGCAGCAGGACTGCCGCACAGAACCGCGTCCATGCAGAGGAATGTCCCTCTCCCCGGGGGATACGAAGCAGCCCGAAGCAGAAGAGAAGAGCGGGGACACCGAGGGACCAGGCCAGGATGCGGTCCTCGCCCGAGAGGAGCTGACCGGTGACGCAGTAGGAGATGCCGGCCAACTCGAAACCCTGCTTCCAGCCGAGCCAGACACCCGATTCAAACCAGGCCGCCCCGAGGAGGGCGACCGAGGCGAGGATGAGAGGCAGCCGGAGGCGGCCCGTCGTACAGCTGATGGAGAGGAGGAGCAGGAGAGCCGTCATGGCCACGAGCGCCACGGTCAGCCGAAGGGTCAACTCGACGGTGCGGAAGTCGCCGATGGGAAGGGTGAGGAGGGAATCCATGTGCGGATGCTACCTCACGATCAGAACCCGTCCATCCGTGAAAATGAGACCGGGGCCTCGCACGCGGCGGGAGTTTAGGGAAGCGCTGATGAAACCCCATGAAGGCCGCTGAAGAGCATTTGCTGATTTTTGAACGGCACTTCTCTGCCGAGAAGCTGTGCCGTCCCCCATCGGGATGGGGGATCATGCCTTCGGCATACTTCTCCGTGCCTCTTCCCAGAGGCTTGGTTGAAGGCGCGAGTGCTGGGCAACACGTAGCTGCGGGAGCGGCTTGGGTAGATTTGCCGCAGGCAAACCCGTCAGGGCG
>Ga0208327_1000043_pt1 | contig 34910 bp, 44 predicted proteins | sample LakMenEpi26Jun08_FD_150733 | JGI IMG/M metagenome (GOLD analysis project Ga0208327, IMG submission 150733) | Freshwater microbial communities from Lake Mendota, WI - 26JUN2008 deep hole epilimnion (SPAdes) | ecosystem: Environmental > Aquatic > Freshwater > Lake > Epilimnion/Euphotic zone ...
ATCGAACAAGGGCACGCCCTGCGCGCTGCCGGTGATGGCGATGTAGAAAGGCCGGATAACGTCCTTCAACTTCGCGTCCAAGACCTCAGCAGTTCGGCGCAACGTGGCTTCAACGCCTTCCCGGTTCCAGTCGATCATGCCGTCGAACTGTTGCAAACCAAGGGTGTAGGCCGCGCGTTGCATATCCTGTTCCAGCTTCACACCATCGCGCAGCCGCTCTGCGCTCATGCCGTCAATCCGGTTCATGAAGAACATCGCGGTCAGTCCGCCAAGGTCCGACATTTTGGTAATCCGCGCCTGCGCCATTTCAGCGATGGGCGTAAGGTAGCTGTCATTCAGCGCCCATGCCTTTACCGCATCCAGAAATTCCGAAACGCTGAGTTCCTCGCGCAAATAACGGCCATTGAGCCAATCCAGCTTGGACGTGTCGAACACCGGCCCGCCAAGCGAGATATTGTGGACGTCAAATTCGTCGATCAGCCTCTGCAGTGAGGTTTTTTCATCTTCCTCGCTGGCCGATTTGATGAACAGGCCAAGGAAGTTCTGCATCGCCTGCGGCAAATATCCTGCGCGTTGATAATATAAGATGCTGGTCGGGTTTTTGCGCTTCGACAGCTTCGATTTGTCGGCATTGCGGAGCAACGGCAAATGCGTGAGTACGGGCGGTTCCCAACCGAAATATTGGTAGAGCAACAAATGCTTTGGCGCGGATGAAATCCACTCCTCACCGCGCATGACGTGGGTGATACCCATGAGGTGATCGTCGACAACATTGGCGAGATGGTAGGTCGGCAGGCCGTCCGATTTCATCAGCACTTGCATGTCAACGACCGCATATTCGAATTCGATTTCGCCGCGCAACGTATCTTGAACAATGCACTTGCCCGTTGTTGGAATTTTCATCCGGACAACGTGCGAAACGCCATCGCTATCGTGCTTTGCGATATCGTCAGCAGTCAGCGAAAGGCATGTGCCATCATATTTCGGCGGCTGCTTCGCCGCCATTTGCGCGGCACGTGAGGCCGCAAGCTTTTCTGGCGTACAATAGCATTTGAACGCATGGCCGTCGGCCAACAACTGGTCGCAATGCGCGGTGTAAATCGCGCTGCGTTCGGACTGGCGGTAGGGACCATGCGGGCCGCCAACATCGGGGCCCTCATCCCAGCTAAGGCCCAACCAGCGCAGCGATTCTAATATCATCTTTTCCGATTGCGGCGTGGACCGTGCCTGATCGGTATCCTCGATACGCAACAGAAACTCGCCGCCGTGCTTCTTGGCAAAGCAATAGTTGATGAGCGCAATATACGCGGTGCCGACATGTGGGTCGCCGGTGGGGGATGGTGCGACCCTGGTGCGGACAGGACGGGAGATGGCATTCATGATGGTGACTTCTTTCAATGTCGGTTCGGCGGCCCTCTAACAAGCTGCTCACCGCTTGTCATCTGTACGGTGTGTTGCAGGAAATTCGTTTAGGGGTAAAGTCTGGCTGGCGGAAACTTTTGAACGGGCGTAGCCGTTACCGTTAATGCCACAGATTCTTCCCCAACTCATGTCGCTTGGCACCGCCGTGCCGCCGCACCGCATTACGCAAGATGATGTCCTGTCGATTTTGGCTGTGGCCAAAGGGCAGGCCCTGCCTCCGCGCATGGCCGAAATATTGGGCAACACGGGTATCTCGCAGCGCCATATAGCCATGCCGCCCGAATATTATTTTGACTCCAGAAGCTGGGCAAAGCGCGCCGACGTTTATGAAACTGTCGCCGCCCAGATTTTTGAAGCGGCGGCCATGCAGGCTTTGGCGCGCGCGCATTTGCAGGCCTGTGACATAGGGCAGATTGTTTTCGTATCGACCACGGGGACGATGACGCCCAGCCTGCCAAGCCGCATGATATCGAAAATGGGTTTCGCGCCCGATACACGCTGCGTACCCTTATTTGGCTATGGTTGTGCTGGCGGGGTCATCGGCCTTGGCGTTGCGGCTGATCTGTATCGTGCGTGCCCGGACAAACCGGTCCTGCTGGTCAGCCTTGAACTGTGTAGCCTCGCCTACGACCATGCGCGCATGGATAAAAAAGATATGGTTGCACTTGCGTTGTTTGCCGATGGCTGTGCCGCTGCGGTCATCGGCGCTCGGTCAGGGCCGCAATTGGGTGCATTTGCGAGCCATGTCTGGCCCGATACGCTCGATATGATGGGCTGGGAGATTGGCGATACAGGTTTTGATCTGGTGCTAGCGCGCGATATTCCTGTTTTCGTGAACAGCCATTTTGCGCCCGTGTGCGACGATTTCATCGCAAAACATGGCCTGACCAAAGCGGACATGGCGGAGCCCGCCTGTCACCCGGGCGGTGGTCGCGTGGTCGATGCGTTGGCCGATTATGTGGGGCATGACTTGGCCGCGACGCGCAAAGTCTTGCGCGACCATGGTAATATGAGTTCGCCGACGGTGTTGTTTGTGTTGGAGGCACTGCTTGCTGCCGGACCAATTGAGAAACCAACATTGTTAACGGCACTTGGACCGGGATTTGTTGGCGCGATGGGACTTCTCAAGCCATGACGAAAGGGAACCAGTCATGACAGTGCTCGATTGGCCCGTTTGGGCGCTCATTGTCTTTGCTTATGTCATCCTGCAGCGGCTGGCGGAACTGGCTTATGCCAGCGCAAATACCCGCCGTTTGCTGGCTGAAGGTGGCCGTGAGCATGGCGCGAAGCATTATCCTTTGTTTATCGTGCTCCACAGCGGTTGGCTAATCGCCATCCTATTGTTCGCAAAGCCCGAACCGGCACCTAACCTGCTTTTGCTCAACGCATTTATCGCAAGCCAAACCTTCCGCTTCTGGACGTTGGCGAGTATTGGTCGATGGTGGACCACGCGGATCATCAGCGCGCCACATTTCCCCCGCGTGCGGCGCGGCCCATATCGTTTCATCAAGCACCCCAATTATGCCTTGGTCGTTGTGGAGATTGCTGTGTTGCCACTTCTTTTGGGTGCGCCCGCGATGGCATTCACATTCTCGATACTGAACGCTGCGCTTTTATGGTGGCGGATCAGGATCGAAAATGACGTGCTGACGGAGCGGGTCGGCACTACTTGACCCGATAGCCAGCGGGCGCTAATGGCGCGCATTCTCGGAGCTGAAGGGATGATTCTCTTTGGCCCATGGGAACTACTCAAAATAGCAGCACATTATGTGTCAGGTCGGGTGGATCAAAGGCTGAGCCTCCACCGCAAAAAACGCCTTGCCACCTAAAGTAACCGCTTAACAAAGGTGAAGATATGCCAACGATTAACCAGCTGGTTCGCAAGGGCCGGACCCCGCAGAAGGTCAAGTCCAAGGTCCCTGCGATGGACCAAAATCCACAGAAGCGCGGCGTTTGCACCCGCGTTTACACAACGACCCCGAAAAAGCCGAACTCGGCTTTGCGTAAGGTTGCGAAGATTCGCCTGACAAACCAGCGCGAAGTTATTTCCTATATCCCAGGTGAGGGCCACAACCTTCAAGAGCATAGCGTTGTGCTTATCCGTGGCGGCCGCGTACGCGACCTTCCCGGTGTGCGTTACCACGTGCTTCGCGGCGTACTCGATACGCAGGGTGTAAAGGACCGCAAGCAATCGCGTTCCAAATATGGAGCAAAGCGTCCGAAGTGACCCGTCTGGGGGACGGGGCATCTGAAAAAATCGCTTCAGGCGATTTTGTTCAGGATCTCAAGCCTCTCGAAACGAGGTTATTTGGCCATTTGACGGCACGCCAATCTTCCCGATGGACCCTGGAACAAAGTCAGGGTGACGGAAAAGGGAAAGGCAGTGCCGAGCGAGATAAAGGAAATAAATTATGTCACGTCGTCGTCGTCCCGAAAAGCGCATCATCCTTCCCGATCCCAAATTCGGTGATATCGTGCTTTCGAAGTTTATGAACAACCTGATGCTGGACGGTAAAAAGTCAGCAGCAGAGCGTATCGTCTATGGTGCTTTGGAAACTGTTGAAGCCCGCGCCAAGAAAGATCCTATCCAGACCTTCCATGAAGCGTTGGATAACGTGAAGCCAGGTATCGAAGTGCGCAGCCGCCGTGTGGGTGGTGCGACTTATCAGGTTCCTTGCGAAGTGCGTCCAGAGCGCGCGCAGGCACTTGCGATTCGTTGGTTGATCGGCGCTGCCCGTAACCGCAGCGAAACAACCATGGCCGCCCGTTTGTCGGGTGAGCTGATGGATGCCGCATCGAACCGCGGAAATGCTGTCAAAAAACGTGAAGATACGCACCGTATGGCAGAAGCCAACCGAGCGTTCGCACACTATCGCTGGTAAGTATAATCCTCTCCCGCAGGCGGGAGAGGCAGCGAGACTTTACGCCGAAGGCGGTTAGTCGCAGCGGAGAGGGCAGGAGCCCTCACCAACGCCGACTAGGCAGCAAGCTGCCAAGTCTTTGTATCCTCTGCCGCCTGCGGGAGAGGGAGTTAAATCGGGGGCTGGCATAAACCAGCCCCTTTCCCTATAGGGCAGCGCGAACCGCAGCCCCGCACTGGAGTAACGAATATGGCACGCAGCCATCCACTCAATATGTATCGCAACATCGGTATCATGGCGCATATCGACGCCGGTAAAACCACCACCACCGAGCGTATCCTTTTCTACACTGGTAAGTCGTACAAAATCGGCGAAGTGCATGATGGCGCCGCCACCATGGATTGGATGGAGCAAGAGCAAGAGCGTGGCATCACGATTACGTCGGCTGCTACCACCTGCTTCTGGAATGACCACCGCATCAACATTATTGATACGCCAGGCCACGTTGACTTCACGATTGAAGTTGAGCGTTCGCTGCGCGTTCTCGATGGCGCAGTAGCATGTTTCGACGGCGTTGCAGGCGTTGAGCCGCAATCCGAAACCGTATGGCGTCAGGCCGACAAATATGGCGTTCCACGCATGTGCTTCATCAACAAGCTCGACCGTACCGGCGCAAACTTCAAATATTGCGTGCAATCGATCATTGATCGTCTGGGTGCACGTCCAGCGGTGCTTTACATTCCAATCGGCCTTGAAGCGGATTTGAAGGGTCTTGTTGACCTTGTGCACAACCGCGCGATCATCTGGAAAGATGAATCTCTTGGTGCCGATTTCTTCTACGAAGATATCCCGGCTGACTTGGCCGCTGAAGCAGCGAAATATCGTAGCGACCTAATCGAACTTGCCGTTGAGCAAGACGATGTTGCCATGGAAGCATATCTCGAAGGTAATGAGCCTGACGTGGCCACGCTGAAGGCGCTGATCCGCAAGGGCACGCTGAACCAGTCGTTCGTTCCTGTCTGCTGTGGTTCGGCGTTTAAGAACAAGGGCGTTCAGCCTTTGCTCGACGCCGTTGTCGATTATCTGCCTTCGCCGCTCGACATTGAAGACGTGCAGGGTGTCCATATGGACACGCTTGAGCCAGACAGCCGCCCTCCTACGGACGATGCGCCGTTTTCGGCACTGGCGTTCAAGGTCATGAACGATCCGTTCGTTGGCTCGCTGACGTTCATCCGCATCTATTCGGGTAGCCTGTTAAAGGGCACGTATCTGAACTCGGTGAAGGATAAGAAGGAAAAGGTTGGGCGTATGCTCGAAATGCACGCCAACGAACGTAAGGACGTTGATGAGGCATTTGCAGGCGACATCATCGCGCTTGCCGGTATGAAGGAAACGACCACGGGCGACACGTTGTGTGCCGAGCGTTTCCCGATTATATTGGAGCGTATGGAGTTCCCTGAGCCAGTTATCGAGCTGTCAGTTGAACCAAAGACCAAGGCGGACCAAGAAAAGATGGGCATCGCGCTCAATCGTCTGTCTGCTGAAGATCCTTCGTTCCGCGTGTCTACCGACCATGAATCGGGCCAAACGATCATTAAGGGCATGGGCGAGCTTCACCTCGACATCATCGTCGATCGTATGCGTCGCGAATTTAAGGTTGAAGCCAATGTCGGCGCGCCGCAGGTTGCGTATCGCGAATATCTGGCACGCGAAGTTGACGTTGATTACACCCACAAGAAACAGTCGGGTGGTTCGGGTCAGTTTGGCCGTATCAAGTTCACGGTAAAGCCGGGCGAGCGTGGCACGGGCGTTGTGTTTAAGGATGAAGTCAAGGGCGGTAACATTCCAAAGGAATATATCCCCTCGGTTGAAAAGGGCATGCGCGAAACAGCACTATCGGGCTCGTTAATTGGCTTCCCAATCATCGATTTCGAAATCACGCTGTATGACGGCGCGTATCATGATGTCGATTCGTCGGCTTTGGCATTCGAAATCGCTGGTCGTGCTGGTATGCGTGAAGCTGCGCAAAAGGCAGGGATTAAGCTGCTTGAACCAATTATGAAGGTCGAAGTTGTATCTCCCGAAGAATATCTGGGCGATGTGATCGGCGACATGAACTCACGTCGTGGTCAAATTCAGGGCACTGACAGCCGCGGTAATGCACAGGTTGTCGAGTCCATGGTGCCTTTGGCCAACATGTTCGGCTATGTGAATCAGCTCCGCTCGTTCACGCAAGGACGTGCAAACTATTCGATGTTCTTCAATCATTATGATGAAGTGCCGTCGAACGTTGCAGCCGAAATCAAGGAGAAGCTTGCCTGATAGGCAAAAGCCGACTAATGGCGGCGCCTGATTCAGACGGCGTCGTCCCACCTGATCAAAATATTACCTAATCGAAAGAAGGTTTGAGAAAATGGCAAAAGCTAAATTTGAGCGGACGAAACCGCATTGCAACATCGGTACCATTGGTCACGTTGACCATGGTAAGACCACGCTGACCGCAGCGATAACGAAGGTGATGGCCGAAGCCCATGGCGGGACCGCCGTTGATTTCGCAAACATCGATAAAGCGCCAGAAGAGCGCGAGCGCGGCATCACGATTTCGACTGCACACGTCGAATATGAAACCGCTGCGCGTCACTACGCCCACGTCGACTGCCCAGGCCACGCTGACTATGTTAAGAACATGATCACCGGTGCGGCGCAGATGGACGGCGCTATCCTCGTTGTGAACGCTGCTGACGGCCCAATGCCACAGACTCGCGAGCACATCTTGCTTGCACGTCAGGTTGGCGTTCCTGCCCTCGTTGTTTACATGAACAAGGTTGACCAGGTTGACGACGAAGAAATTCTCGAACTGGTCGAAATGGAAATCCGTGAGCTTCTTTCGAAGTATGATTTCCCAGGTGACGATATTCCCATCGTTCGTGGTTCGGCGCTTGCTGCGCTTGAAGGCCGTGACGACAACATCGGTAAGGAATCGGTCCTTGCATTGATGGCCGCCGTTGATGCAGCTATTCCTCAGCCAGAGCGTCCAATCGACAAGCCATTCCTGATGCCAGTCGAAGACGTGTTCTCGATCTCGGGTCGTGGTACCGTTGTAACGGGCCGCGTTGAAACCGGTATCGTCAAGGTCGGCGAAGAAGTTGAAATCGTTGGTATCAAGGACACTAAGAAGACGACCGTTACTGGCGTTGAAATGTTCCGCAAGCTGCTCGACGAAGGCCGTGCAGGCGACAACATCGGTGCGCTTGTTCGTGGCGTAGGTCGTGAAGAAGTTGAGCGTGGACAGGTTCTCTGCAAGCCAGGTTCGGTTACGCCGCACACTGAGTTCTCGGCAGAAATCTATGTTCTTTCAAAGGATGAAGGCGGCCGTCACACGCCATTCTTCGCAAACTATCGTCCACAGTTCTACTTCCGTACGACTGACGTAACCGGCGAAGTGATCCTTCCAGAAGGCACGGAAATGGTTATGCCAGGCGACAACGTAACGATCGCTGTGAAGTTGATTGCACCAATCGCTATGGACCCAGGTCTTCGCTTCGCAATTCGCGAAGGCGGACGTACTGTCGGTTCTGGGGTTGTCAGCACCATCACGAAGTAATATAGGCCGCGCATCCCGCCTGAATCCTTGATTCGGGCGGGGCGGTTTTAAGAAATTTAAAACAGTTGCTCCGGCTTCGAAAGCGTAAGTCGGAGTGGCTGTTTTTCGGCTCTTTGATATTGATAGAATTTGGAAATTGGTGAGACCATGGAAACGCAAAATATTCGCATCCGTCTGAAAGCATTTGACCATCGCGTCCTCGATCAGGCGACTGGCGATATTGCCGATACAGCTCGCCGCACAGGTGCACTTATTCGTGGGCCAATTCCACTTCCTACTCGTATCGAAAAGTTCACCGTAAACCGCGGGCCGCACGTCGACAAAAAGTCGCGCGAGCAGTTCGAAGTTCGGACATATAAAAGGTTGCTCGACATTGTGCAGCCCACGCCACAGACCGTAGACGCGCTTATGAAGCTCGATCTTGCTGCTGGTGTGAATGTCGAAATCAAGCTTGCTTAATCCGCAAGGATTAAGCACGCGCAGCCCCGGACTTGATCCGGGGTCTAGATAGGTCAAGCGCTACGCTGCTTGAGGCCCCAGCTACGGTCGGGGTTACGAAATTGGGGCTTCGGCCCTGAGGACAATGGAATACCGCCGGGCGTCACTCTTAGGAGTAATTTGGCCCGGGCTGCGTTCCCCGTCTTACCAGATTGCGCATTAAGGTGTGCCACTGGTGCCTAGCCCGGACGGGGCAATGCTTAGAATTCAGGGCTGGATTTAGGCGTCACGCCCTCCTGGCAATCGTGCCAGCCGGGCCTCTGACATAAGTTGGAGTATGGATCATGCGCACTGGCGTGATCGCGAAAAAGATGGGTATGATGCGCCTCTTCAATGAAGACGGCCGTCACGTTCCTGTCACCGTATTGGCGCTGGAAGGCTGCCAAGTGGTCGGAGCTCGTAACGAGGAACGCGATGGTTATTTTGCCGTCCGCCTTGGTGCAGGAGCCCGTAAAGCGAAAAATGTAAACAAACCGCAACGTGGCGAATTCGCTAAAGCACAAGTCGAGCCAAAAGCTCGCGTCGCTGAATTCCGCGTTGATAATGCTGATGGCTTGTTGCCAGTCGGTGCCACCGTTTCTGCGGACCATTTTATTGACGGCCAATTGGTCGACATTACTGGCCACACGCAGGGCAAGGGCTTTGCCGGCGCGATGAAGCGTTGGGGCTTCGGCGGTATGCGTGCATCGCATGGTGTTTCGATTACCCACCGTGCCCATGGTTCGACTGGCCAACGCCAGGATCCGGGCAAGGTGTTCAAGAACAAGAAAATGGCCGGCCACATGGGCGACCGTCAGCGTACACAGCAGAATCTCGAAATCGTCCGCACAGATGTCGCGCGCGGTCTCATCTTCGTGAAGGGCTCTGTCCCTGGTGCGAAGAATGGCTGGTTGCTCGTTCGGGACGCGGTGAAGGTTCCTACCCCTGAGGCTGCTCCATTCCCCGGTGCGTTGAAGAATGACAATGAGGCTCCAATAGCTGAAGACGTCATCATCAACACCGAAGTGGAAGTTGCAGACACTCCAGCCGTCGAAGCTGAAGCGCCTGCCGCTGAAGCTGCACCCGCTGTCGAAGCCGTTGCTGTTGAAGCACCTGCTGCAGACGCCGGCGAAGAAAAGAAGGAGGGCTAAACCATGAAGCTCAAGGTTCAAACCCTCGACGCCAAAGCAAAGGGCGACATCGACCTGAATGACGACGTATTTGGCATTGAGCCACGCGCCGACATTTTGCACCGTGTTGTCACTTGGCAGCGTGAGAAGGCCCGCGGTACGGCTCGTCCTACCCGTGAGCGTTCGGACGTTGCGCGCACCGGCAAGAAATTTGGTAACCAGAAGGGTGGCGGTACTGCCCGTCACGGTGACCGCGCTGCGCCGATCTTCATCGGTGGTGGTAAGGCCCATGGTGCCCGTCTGCGTGACTTTAACCCGTCGTTGAACAAGAAGATCCGTTCATTGGGTCTGAAGATGGCGCTTTCGAGCAAAGCAAAGTCGGGTTCGTTAATCGTTCTTGAAAATCTTGATCTGGCTGCTGCAAAGACTGCGGCGCTTAAGGGTCAAGTTGGCAAGCTCGGTTTCGGCAAGTCGACATTGGTTATCGATGGCGACGCCGTCAGCGACAATTTCCGTCTGGCTTCGGCTAATCTGGTCGGCATCAACGTGATGCCAGCCGTTGGCGCGAATGTTTATGACATCCTGAAGCATGACACTCTGGTTTTGACCCGCGCTGCGGTCGAGAAGTTGGAAGCACGCTTCGCCCTTACGGGAGGTGCCAACTAATGGCTAAGGATAAAGCAATCGACGTGCGTCATTATGACGTCATCGTTGCCCCGCACATCACCGAAAAAGCAACCCTGCTGTCGGAACATAACGCTGTTGTGTTCAAGGTTACGGGAAGCTCGACCAAGCCACAGATCAAGGCAGCCGTAGAGGCCTTGTTCGATGTGAAGGTCACGAACGTGAACACCCTCGTGCAAAAGGGCAAAACCAAGCGTTGGAAGGGCAAGCCCTACAAGCGCTCGGATGTCAAAAAAGCGATCGTAACTTTGGCCGAAGGCCAGAGCATCGACGTGACCACCGGTATTTAAGGGCAGGATAATGGCACTCAAAAGCTACAAACCAACTAGCCCCGCCCGTCGCGGCCTTGTGCTGGTTGACCGGTCAAGCTTGTACAAAGGCGGTCCTGTAAAGGGTCTGACCGAAGGCAAGAGCAAGACCGGCGGCCGTAACAACAAGGGTCATGTGACGTCGCGCGGTATCGGCGGCGGTCACAAGCAGAAATATCGTCTGATCGACTTCAAGCGTCGTAAATGGGATATGCCTGCAACGGTTGAGCGTCTGGAATATGACCCCAACCGTTCTGCCTTCATCGCGCTTGTAAAGTACGAAGACGGTGAATTGGCTTACATCATTGCGCCGCAGCGTCTCGCCGTTGGTGATTCTATTGTCGCTGGCGAAAAGACCGACGTTAAGCCTGGTAACGCAATGTTGCTGAGCCAGATGCCGGTTGGCACCATTTGCCACAACATCGAAATGAAGCCCGGCAAGGGTGGCCAGATTGCCCGTTCGGCGGGCACATATGTGCAACTCGTTGGTCGTGACGGTGGTCGCGTTATCGTTCGCCTGAACTCAGGTGAGCAGCGCTACATTCTCGGCACTTGCATGGGCACAGTTGGTGCGGTTTCGAACCCTGACAACTCGAACACGACACTTGCTAAGGCAGGCCGTAACCGTTGGCGCGGTATTCGCCCGCTGACGCGCGGTGTTGCTAAGAACCCAGTCGATCACCCGCATGGTGGTGGTGAGGGTCGTACTTCAGGTGGTCGTCATCCGGTTACACCTTGGGGTAAGCCAACAAAGGGTGCTCGTACCCGCAGCAACAAGTCGACCGACCGGATGATCATCCGTTCGCGGCATGCTAAGAAGAAGAGGTAACTCATGTCTCGTTCCGTCTGGAAAGGTCCGTTTGTTGACCTCTATCTGTTGAAAAAAGCAGAAACCGCTCAGGAAGCATCGAAGGCTGCACCAATCAAGACTTGGTCGCGTCGCTCGACAATCCTGCCTCAGTTCGTTGGCCTGACGTTCAGCGTCTATAATGGCCACAAGTTCATTCCCGTTTCGGTGAATGAGGACATGGTCGGTCATAAGCTTGGTGAGTTCGCTCCAACGCGCACTTATCATGGCCATGGCGCAGATAAGAAGGGCAAACGCTAATGGGTAAGGCATCCGCACCCCGTCGTGTCGCCGACAACGAAGCATTGGCAGTGGGCACAACCATCCGTGGTTCGGCTCAGAAGCTTGGTCTCGTTGCCGCGCTGATCCGTGGCAAGAAAGCCGAAGACGCGCTCAACATCCTGAAATTCTCCACCAAGGGAATGGCAGATGACGTGCGCAAGGTTCTGGCATCCGCCATCGCCAACGCCGAAAACAACCACAATCTTGATGTCGACAGCCTTGTCGTCGCCGAGGCAAGCGTTGGCAAGGCGCTGACCATGAAGCGTTTCATGGCCCGCGGCCGCGGCAAGTCGAGCCGGATCGTTAAACCATTCAGCCGTCTGCGTATCGTTGTGCGCGAACAGCAAGAAGAGGCATAAGTCATGGGTCAGAAATCAAATCCAATCGGGCTTCGCCTGCAAATCAACCGGACTTGGGATAGCCGTTGGTACGCCGAAGGTGCGGAATATGGCCGCATGCTTCTGGAAGATATCAAAATCCGCAAGTTCATTTTTGAAACACTGCCACAAGCAGCGATTTCAAAGGTCGTTATCGAGCGTCCTGCCAAGAACTGCCGCGTTTCAATCTACGCAGCCCGTCCTGGCGTGATCATCGGCAAGAAGGGTGCAGACATTGAAAAGCTGAAGAAGCTGATCAACAAGTTCACCACCGCTGAAGTGTCGTTGAACATCGTTGAAATCCGCAAGCCGGAAGTTGACGCAAAGCTTGTAGCGCAAGGTATTGCTGACCAGCTTATCCGCCGTATCGCTTTCCGTCGCGCCATGAAGCGCGCGATGCAGTCAGCCATGCGTTTGGGTGCAGAAGGCATCAAGATCACCTGCGGTGGTCGTTTGGGTGGCGCAGAAATTGCCCGCGTTGAATCATACCGCGAAGGCCGCGTGCCTGCACATACCCTTCGTGCCAACATTGACTATGCCGAAGCTGAAGCGCTGACTGCTTATGGCATCATCGGCATTAAATGCTGGATCTTCAAAGGCGAAATCTTGGGTCATGACCCAATGGCAACTGACCGGCTGATGATGGAAGCGCAGACTTCCGGCGTCCGTCCGCAGTCTGACCGCCGCTAAAGGTTAGGAACTAGACATGTTGCAACCAAAGAAAACAAAGTTCCGTAAGCAGTTTAAGGGACGTATCAAGGGCGAAGCCAAGGGCGGGTCTGACCTGAACTTCGGTTCTTACGGCCTGAAGGCGCTTGAGCCAGAGCGGATTACTGCACGTCAGATCGAAGCGGCCCGCCGCGCGATTACACGTCATATCAAGCGTCAGGGACGTTTGTGGATCCGCATCTTTCCGGACGTGCCAGTCACGAAAAAGCCTGCCGAAGTTCGTCAGGGTAAGGGCAAGGGTTCGGTCGAATATTGGGCAGCCAAGGTTAAACCTGGCCGCATCATGTTTGAACTCGACGGTGTTCCTGGTCCAATCGCAGCTGTCGCATTTCAGCGTGCAGCCATGAAACTGCCAATCAAGACCAAGGTCGTGGCGCGTCTCGGCGACACCTCGCATCTGGGAGCATCATAAGATGAGCAAAACCGAAGATCTCCGCGTCAGGAGCGACGATCAGCTTGCTGTTCAGCTCGGCGAATTGAAGCGCGAAGCGTTTAACCTGCGTTTCCAATCGGCCACTGGCCAGATGGAAAAGCCGGCACGTGTGCGTGAAGTGCGTCGTGACATCGCCCGCATCAAAACCCTGCAGGGTGAGCGCCAGCGCGCCGCCGCAAAGACGGCATAAGGAGCTACCCATGCCAAAACGTATTCTCACCGGGACCGTGGTCTCCGACAAGAATGACAAGACGATTGTCGTTCTGGTCGAGCGCAAAGTGAAGCACCCACTTTACGGCAAGATCATCCGTCGCACAAAGAAGTATCACGCCCATGACGAAAACAACGTCGTCAAAGAGGGCCAGGTCGTCCGCATCGAAGAGTGTGCGCCGATTTCCAAGAACAAGACCTGGCGCTTGGTGGCTGATGCCGCTGTAGCCCCGGTCGCAGCAACAACGGAGGATTGATCCCATGATTCAGATGCAATCCAACCTCGATGTTGCGGACAACAGCGGCGCAAAGCGCGTTCAGTGCATTAAGGTGCTTGGCGGTTCCAAGCGTCGCGTGGCTGGCGTTGGCGACATCATCGTGGTGTCGATCAAGGAAGCTGCGCCGCGTGGTAAGGTTAAGAAGGGTGACGTGCATAAGGCCGTTATCGTTCGCACCCGCAAAGACATCCGCCGTGCCGATGGCTCGGTCATTCGCTTCGACTCTAACGCTGCTGTGCTTATCGGTAACAACAAGGAGCCGATTGGCACACGTATTTTCGGACCAGTTGTTCGCGAACTGCGTGCCAAGAACCACATGAAAATCATCAGCTTGGCACCGGAGGTGCTATAATAATGGCTCTGGCAAAAATCAAAAAGGGTGACACGGTCGTCGTGCTTGCCGGTAAAGACAAGGGCAAATCTGGCGAAGTAACCGCCGTGATGCCTAAGGACAGCAAAGTCGTCGTTTCTGGCGTCAACATCGCTGTGCGTCACCGGAAAGCTTCGCAGGCTAACCCGCAGGGCGGTCTCGACCGCTTCGAAGCTCCGCTGCACATTTCAAATGTGGCATTGGCGGATCCCAAGACCGGCAAGGCAACACGCGTTCGCGTGGAAACCAAGGACGGCAAGAAGGTCCGTGTGGCCGTGAAGTCCGGGGAGACGATCAGTGGCTGATACCAAATACACGCCTCGCATGAAGAAGCTTTACGACGAAACCGTTGTAAAGGGTCTGACTGAAAAGTTCGGTTATGCTAACCGCTTTGCTGTTCCAAAGATCGAGAAGATCACGCTCAACATGGGTGTGGGCGAAGGGTCGCAGGACAAAAAGAAGGTTACGACCGCTCTGGCCGAAATGGAACTGATTGCTGGTCAAAAGCCGGTTGTCACCAAGGCGAAGAAGTCGATCGCTGGTTTCAAGCTGCGTGAAGGCATGCCAATCGGCGTGAAGGTCACGTTGCGCGGCACCCAGATGTATGAATTCCTTGACCGTTTGGTTACGATCGCGATGCCACGTATTCGCGATTTCCGCGGCCTGAACCCAAAGAGCTTTGATGGTCGTGGCAACTTCGCCATGGGTCTTAAGGAACAGATCATTTTCCCAGAAATCAGCTATGACGCCATCGACGTGGTGCGCGGAATGGATGTGATCGTAACGACTTCGGCAAACTCGGATGACGAGGCGCGCGAACTGCTTAAGCTGTTCGGCTTCCCGTTCCCAGTAGAAGAAGCTGATGAAAAGGCGGCTGCATAATGGCTAAACTGAGCTCCATAAACAAGAACGAGCGTCGTAAGAAGCTGGCTAAGAAATATGCCGGTCGCTACGCGAAGCTTAAGGCGATGGCGAAAGACCAGTCGCTTGATGATAGCGAGCGTTTGATCGCTCGCCTGAAAATGGCTGAAATTCCTCGCAATGGTAACCCGCACCGCGTGCGCAACCGTTGCGAAACCACCGGGCGTCCTCGCGGCGTGTACCGTAAATTCAAGCTGAACCGTATCGAACTGCGTAATCTTGCCAATAAGGGCATGATCCCGGGCGTTACGAAGTCGAGCTGGTAAGGATAAGATAGATGGCAATGACCGATCCTTTGGGTGATATGCTCACCCGTATCCGCAACGGCCAGCGGGCGAAGAAAGACTCTGTAGTCTCGCCAGCGTCCAGCCTGCGGACCCGCGTCCTCGATGTGTTGCAGCGTGAAGGCTATATTCGTGGTTACAGCGAAGAAGCCTTGGGTGCACATAAGGGCATCCGCATTGAGCTGAAATATTTCGAAGGCGCGCCTGCTATTCAGCATGTCGCCCGTGTTTCAAAGCCAGGTCGCCGCGTATATTCAGGAAGCCAAGAGCTTCCGGTTATCCGCAACGGCCTTGGTATCACCATCGTTTCGACGCCCAAGGGCGTTCTGTCGGACGCCGAAGCGCGTGCACAGAATGTCGGCGGCGAAATCCTGGCGGAGGTATTCTAATGAGCCGCATTGGTAAGAAACCTGTCCCCATTCCTGCGGGCGTTACTGCCAGCATGGAAGCGGGCACGCTGTCGGTCAAGGGACCGAAGGGCGAACTGAAAATGCCGATGAGTGACCTGATCTCCTACGAGATGCAAGACGATGGTCTCTTGGTGAAGCCTGCGAACGGCAGCAAAGCGGCACGCGCCTTTTGGGGCATGCAGCGGACGCTGGTGCAGAATTTGGTCACCGGTGTGACTGAGGGCTTTACCAAGGTGCTTGAAATCACCGGCGTTGGTTATCGTGCCAACAGCCAGGGCAAGATGTTGAAGTTGCAACTTGGCTACAGCCATGATGTTGACTTCGCGATCCCTGAGGGCATCGAAATCAAGACGCCTGATAACACCACGGTGGAAATTTCAGGTATCGACAAGCAGAAGGTTGGGCAGGTTGCTGCCGAAATTCGCCGCTGGAGGAAGCCAGAGCCTTATAAGGGCAAGGGCATCAAGTACCGCGGCGAATATATCTTCCGCAAGGAAGGGAAGAAGAAATAATGGCAAAACTGTCTCTCTTTGCACGTCGCCGTCAGCGCGTTCGCTCCAAGTTGCGGGCGCAGGTTGCTGGACGTCCGCGTCTTTCCGTGCACCGCACTGGCCGTCACATCTACGCGCAAGTCATTGACGATTCGAAGGGTGCGACCATTGCGTCCGCTTCGACTCTCGACAAGGACGTGAAGGCGAAGAACGGCTCGACAACCGAAGCTGCTGCAGACGTTGGCAAGCGGGTAGCCGAAGCTGCCAAGAAGGCTGGCATTTCCAGCGTGGTATTTGATCGTGGCGGGTTCCTGTTTCACGGTCGCGTCAAAGCGCTTGCAGATGCAGCGCGCGAAGGCGGATTGGAGTTCTAATGATGGCTGAAAACACTGAAAGCACTGCACCCGTCACTGATGGTGCAGCACCTGAATCAGCCGCTCCTGAAGGCCAGCGTCGCGGTCGCGGCGGTCGTGGCGGCGGTGACAATCGTGGTGGCGGTAGCGGCGGTGGCCGTGGTCGTAACAACAACGATCGTCGCCCAGCTCAGGATGAAGATGATGGCACGATCGAGAAGCTCGTCCACATCAACCGCGTTTCGAAAACAGTTAAGGGCGGTAAGCGCTTTGGTTTTGCTGCACTGGTAGTTGTGGGTGATGGCCAGGGTCGCGTAGGCTTTGGACATGGCAAGGCGCGCGAAGTGCCAGAAGCCATTAACAAGGCAACCGCTGCTGCGAAGAAATCGATGATCCGCGTTGCATTGAAGGATGGCCGCACCTTGCACCATGACGGCAAGGGCCATTTTGGCGCGGGCAAGGTAACATTGCGTTCGGCGCCTGCGGGTACCGGCATCATCGCAGGTGGCCCAATGCGTGCCGTCTTCGAAAGCCTTGGCGTTGCGGACGTTGTGACCAAGTCGGTCGGCACGTCGAACCCATATAACATGATCCGTGCTACTTTTGCGGCTTTGTCTGAACAGACGAGCCCCAAGTCGGTAGCGCAGCGTCGCGGCAAGAAAATCGCCGACCTTCTTGGTCGCGGTGGCAGCAAAACTGCTGAAGCCGACGCAGAAGCTATTGCGGAGTAATCGATATGGCGAAGATTAAGATTAAGCAGACCGGTTCGCCGATCCGTCGTCCCGCTTCGCAGCGCGCAACTTTGAAAGGCCTTGGCCTTGACAAGATGAACCGCGTTGTCGAAATCGAAGACACTGCCGAAGTGCGCGGAATGATCCGCACAGTTCGTCATATGGTCCAAATTCAGGACTGATAACATTAGCGCGAATTAAAGCGAAAGCGAGTGCACGACATGAAATTGAATGACATTAAAGATAACGAAGGCGCACGCCATCGTCGTATGCGCGTTGGCCGTGGTATCGGTTCAGGCAAGGGCAAAACCTCAGGCCGCGGCCAAAAGGGTCAGACCAGCCGTTCGGGTGTTTCCATCAACGGATTTGAAGGCGGCCAGATGCCACTTCACATGCGTATTCCAAAGCGCGGCTTTAACAATATCTTCGCCAAGGACCATGCCGAAGTAAATCTGGGTATGATTCAGAAGTTCATCGATGCCAAGAAAATCGACATCAAAGCTGTTGTTGACCATGCTGCATTGAAGGCCGCTGGCCTTGCGCGTGGCGGTAAAGATGGCGTTCGTCTGCTCGCAAAGGGTGAACTGACCGCCAAGGTAAACTTCTCGGTAGCTGGCGCGTCAAAGGCAGCGATTGAAGCTGTTGAAAAGGCAGGCGGCAAGGTTGATGTTCTGACCAAGGTTTCGGCTGCGGAAAAGGCGGCTGCAAAGAAATCTTCCGTCAAGAACGCCGCTAAAGAAGCTGCGGCTAAGAAATAAGACTAAGGCGACGACTTCGCTCTTGTCATGCCAGCCCCGCTTCCCGATATGGGCAGGCGGGGTTTGACATTTCTGGGGGCCGTCCGGATACAGTCAGGCGTAATATTTGGGATTAAGCCGATGCGCACGCAAATTGCGTTCGGCGTCAATCCGGAACCAAGGAACGAATATCATGGCATCTAGGGCCGACCAAATGGCCTCGAACCTCAATCTATCGAAGTTCGGGCAGGCAACAGAGCTGAAGAACCGCATTTGGTTTACCATAGGCGCGCTCATCATATTCCGTTTATTAAGCTTCGTGCCATTGCCTGGCGTCGATCCTGTCGCCCAAGCGGCTTTATATGCCAATAATGCCGCTGGTGGCGTTCTCGACATTTTCAACACCTTCTCAGGCGGTAGCCTTGAGCGGATGAGCCTCATCGCGCTTGGCGTTATGCCTTATATCACCGCTTCGATTGTGGTGCAGCTTGCGGCATCATTGTCGCCGACGCTTGCCGCGATCAAGAAAGAAGGGGAGAGCGGGCGCAAGAAGCTGAACCAATATACGCGTTATGGCACAGTGTTCCTGACCGCGGTGCAGGGCTATTTCCTTGCCGCCGGTCTCGAAAGCCTTGCGGCCGCCAATGGCATTGGCGCCGTGGTTGAACCCGGCCTGATGTTCCGCATTGTCGCAACCATCAGCCTTATCGGCGGCACCATGTTCCTCATGTGGCTGGGTGAACAAATCACGTCGCGGGGTATTGGGAACGGCATTTCGCTCATCATTATGGCGGGTATCGTCGCGCAAATGCCGCGTTTGTTTGCGCAATTGCTGGAAGGCGGCCGTACAGGATCGATCAGCGGGTTCATCATTGTCGGGTTCCTCGCGATGTTCGTAAGCCTGACGCTGTTGATCTGCTTCATGGAGCGTGGCCAACGCCGGGTGCTTATTCAATATCCCAAGCGCGCAACGCAGCGCGGTATGATGCAGGCGGACCGCAGCCACCTTCCTTTGAAAATCAATACAGCCGGCGTTATTCCGCCCATCTTCGCTTCGTCGCTGCTGCTCTTGCCGATTACGATCACGCAATTGGGCGGTAACAAGGTTGCGGGCGAAAGCGCCATGGGTGACTTCGTGATTTCGCTGAACCAATATCTGGCGCATGGGCAACCGGTCTATCTGCTATTATATGGCCTTGGCATCATCTTCTTCTGTTTTTTCTACACTGCTGTGGTGTTCAATCCGGAAGAGACGTCGGAGAACCTTAAAAAGGCCGGTGGTTTCATCCCCGGTATCCGCCCTGGTAAAAACACCGAATCTTATCTGGATTATGTGCTCACGCGTATCACGGTGCTTGGCGCAGCCTATTTGACATTGGTGTGTTTGCTGCCGGATTATGTGATGGCCCAGACGGGGCAGCAGCAGTTTTTTGCCATTGGCGGAACCAGTCTTCTTATTCTGGTGAATGTCACCATCGACACGATCTCGCAGATACAGAGCCATTTGCTCGCGCATCAATATGGTGACCTGTTGAAAAAGGCGAAGCTGAAGGGTGGACGCACCCGCTAAACGGTGCGACATCGAAACGAATCGGGGAAACGTTTCATGAATATCATCCTTTTGGGGCCTCCGGGCGCAGGCAAGGGCACACAGGCTGCATTTCTGGTGACGAAATATGGCATGGTGCAATTGTCGACTGGTGACATCCTGCGTGCGGCGGTTAAGGCTGGTTCGGATGTCGGCAAAATGGCGGATGAAATCATGAAGGCCGGGAAATTGTTTCCCGACGAGTTGATGGCGGAAATCCTTGGCGAACATATGGACGCCATTCCCGCCGATAAGGGCCTCATCTTCGACGGCTATCCGCGCACTGCGCCGCAAGTAGCGTTGTTGGATGGTTTGCTTTCGGCGCGCAACCGGACGCTTGACCATGTTGTTGAACTCGTCGTTGACGAAGATGCGTTGGTTGAACGCGTGGTTGGCCGCTACACCTGCGCGAATTGTGGCGACGGCTATCATGACGTGTTCAAGCAACCGGTCGTTGCGGGCACCTGCGACAAATGTGGTGCGCATGAATTCAAGCGCCGTCCAGATGACAATGAGGAAACAGTGCGGACCCGCATGGCGGAATATCGTGCAAAGACCGAACCGATTTTGCCTCTGTACGACGCACGTGGCCTTGTAAGCCGCGTGGATGGCATGGCATCGATTGAGGACGTGACCGACGCCATCGACGCTATTATCGACTGACCCCCGTCATCTCTGTGTCAGCAGGGCCCCCGGGCGTTCACGCAGTACAGTCGGAATTGACAATTCTACCCAAAATGAACGAGACTTTTATTTCCGTAGAATCGGGGCTAGACCTTTCGCATGAAAAGCGTCCTCTTTCCCGCCGCCCTTCTCGCGGCAATGTCCTCTCCAGCCTTCGCTGAAGTTAAAGCTGCGTCAGATACGGGCTTTAACTCGGTTCATATTGCGACCGTGAACGCGACGCCTGCGGAAATCTGGAAACGCCTCCTTTCACCGAAGGACTATTGGAACAAGGCGCATAGCTGGTCGGGGTCAAGCGCAGGTTTTTATATTGATGCACAAGCCAATGGTTGTTTTTGCGAGCTGTTTCAGGAGGCCGACGAAAATGGCAAGCTAAAGACCGTCGGTAGCGTCGAGCATATGCGTGTTATATTTGTGCAGCCGGGCAAAGTATTGCGCATGCAAGGCGCGCTCGGTCCGCTGCAGTCGGAGGCTGTGATTGGTACGCTCACCGTTGCTATGGAGCCTGCTAAGGACAATGCGGCTACGCGCGTTAGCTTTTCCTATGTAGTGGGTGGTTACATGCGCTACAAAGTATCGGAAATCGCACCTGCTGTTGATAAGGTGCTGGGCGAGCAGTTTAAAAACATGCTGTTGCCATTCGCTCCCGCAGGGACGGAAATACCCAAGGTAGATAGCTTCAAGCTCGATATTGAGACGATTGAGGAGGCAGCCTCTGACGAAGCGTCTGAAGTCAGCACTGCGAAGCCTGACGAAGATGTCTCCGCAAATGAGTCGCCTCAAACGGGGAAAAGTTAATTGCGGACGGGGGGACGTAGCCCGAAATCCGGCAACAAAATCGAAATAGGCTGGTGCGAGATGGTTGATGTGCCAAGTCTTGGCCTGTCACAAGTGCATGCCAAAATGGACACCGGTGCTGCGACATCTTCGATTCACGCAACGCGGATTAAGCCCATTTTGCGCGACGGCAAACCTTATGTCGAATTCTGGTTCCGGCTGAATGCGGGTGAAAAACCCCAGCGGTATGAAGCCCCCGTTATTGACCGCCGCATGGTGCGGTCATCCAACGGTGAACGACAAGACCGCTATGTCATCTCCGCGCAATTTTGTTTTGGTAAACTGTGCTGGAACGGGCAGCTCACCTTGGCGAACCGACGATCAATGGCCTTTCCCTTGCTAATTGGTCGGCGGGCGTTAAGGCGCGGCTTTCTCGTGAACAGCGGGCGGCGGTGGGTGTTGGGAAAACCCGCCAATGAAGGAAGCATAGGCACATGAAAATCGCAATGCTGGCAAGAAATGCCAATCTGTATTCCCACCAACGTCTTGTTGAAGCGGCGCAAGCGCGCGGCCACGAGATCGACATCTTAAACACCTTACGGGTGACGATGAATATCACCTCACATCGGCCCGAAGCTTATTATCAGGGCGCAAAACTTGGCAAATATGACGCGGTCATTCCGCGTATCGGCGCGTCCATTACCTTTTATGGACTTGCCGTTTTGCGCCAGTTCGAAATGATGAATGTGTGGTCGCTGAATGAAAGTGTTGCCATTGGCCGTTCGCGAGATAAATTGCGGTCATTACAGATTTTGGCGCGCAAGGGGCTTGGCCTGCCTGTGACCGCCTTTGCCCATGACCCGCGCCAGACCGACGAAGTGATCCAGATGGTGGGCGGTGCGCCCGTCGTCATAAAATTGCTTGAAGGCACGCAAGGCATTGGCGTGGTCTTGGGCGAAACCGAGAAATCGGCACGTTCGGTTATCGAGGCGTTTCGCGGTGCAAATGTTAACATCCTGGTTCAGGAATTCATCAAAGAGGCCAATGCCACCGACATCCGTTGCTTTGTGATTGGCAACAAGGTCGTCGCTTCCATGCAGCGTCAGGGCGCCGAGGGCGATTTCCGGTCAAACCTGCATCGCGGCGGTACGGCTTCATCAATCAAGATTACACCTGAGGAGCGGTCAACCGCCGTCCGCGCCGCGCGGGCAATGGGCCTGAATGTCGCAGGCGTCGATATGCTCCGATCCAATCACGGCCCGGTTATCATGGAAGTAAACAGTTCGCCGGGGCTCGAGGGCATTGAAAAGGCCAGTGGTAAGGATATTGCAGGCAAGATCATCGAGTTTATCGAAGAAAATGCCAGCGATGGCAAAACCAAGACCAAAGGCAAGGGATAGCGCGCCTCTGGCCTTGACAGTCGGCGCGACTCACCGTAAGGCGCGGCTAATTCCGAACCTCTGGTACAGCCAGCAGCGCATTTATGCGTCGGCTGGTTTTGTGCGTTTCGGGATATCATCAGCGTTGAGATAGGGTTTGTCCTTTCGGGGGCACCTGTGGAGCAGGAGTAAATAAATTGGCACGTATTGCCGGAGTTAACATTCCAACGAACAAGCGCGTGATCATTGCGCTTACCTACATTCACGGTATCGGCCGCACTAAAGCCGTCGAAATCGCGACGAAGCTGGGAATTGATCATAGCCGTCGTGTGCAGGATCTTTCGGATGCCGAAGTTCTCCAAATCCGCGAAACTATCGATGCGGGCTACACCGTAGAAGGCGATCTTCGCCGTAACACATCGATGAACATCAAGCGTTTGATGGATCTCGCCTGCTACCGTGGCCTTCGCCATCGTAAGGGCCTTCCCGTCCGTGGTCAGCGCACGCATACCAATGCGCGCACCCGTAAGGGCAAGTCCAAGGCAATCGCGGGCAAGAAGAAATAAAAACAGTCCGGGGGACTGAATTTTATTTCTCCGCCGGAGGCACACAACGGTTTTGTAAGATTAGGATTTCAATATGGCACGCGAACCACAGCGCATTAAAAAGCGGGAGCGCAAAAATATCTCGGCAGGCGTCGCGCACGTCAATGCCAGCTTCAACAACACGATGATCACGATCACCGATGCCCAAGGCAACGCGATCAGCTGGTCTTCGGCAGGGACCATGGGTTTCAAGGGCAGCCGCAAGTCGACCCCTTACGCAGCGCAGGTTGCCGCAGAAGATGCGGGCAAGAAAGCTGCTGAACATGGCGTTCGCACGTTGGAAGTCGAAGTGAAGGGGCCGGGTTCAGGTCGTGAATCCGCGCTACGCGCTTTGCAGGCGGTGGGTTTCACCATCACCTCGATTCGCGACGTGACATCGATCCCGCACAATGGCGTTCGTCCTTCCAAGCGTCGGCGCGTCTAAATATTCGTTTCAGGGGCGGCTGTTCAGTCGTTCCTTCTTTTACCCGCGACCCGGCACGGTGCACCAAACTGCCGGTTTTGCAAAACCCAAGGGGAAATCCATGTCCGTCAATATCAAGAACTGGCAGGAACTGAAAAAGCCCAACGCACTTGAACTCAAGTCAGGTAGCGATGCGAAGCGTAAGGCCGTATTTGTTGCTGAGCCGCTTGAGCGTGGCTTTGGCTTGACGCTCGGCAACGCGCTGCGTCGCGTATTGCTTTCATCGTTGCAGGGCGCAGCGATCACGTCGATCAAGATCGAGAATGTTTTGCACGAATTCTCGTCGCTTGCTGGCGTGCGCGAAGATGTCACGGACATTGTTTTGAATATCAAACAGGTCGCGTTGAAGATGGAAGGCGAAGGCCCCAAGCGTCTTCAGCTTTCGGCCACTGGCCCTGGCGCTGTAACCGCTGGCGATATTGCGGTATCGGGCGACATCCAAGTGATGAACCCTGACCTCATCATCTGCCATTTGGATGATGGCGCTACGTTGAACATGGAAATCACTGCCGACAGCGGCAAGGGCTATGTTCCTGCAGTCGCCAACCGTCCCGCAGATGCACCAATCGGATTGATCCCGGTTGACAGCCTGTATTCACCTGTACGTCAGGTTGCGTATAAGGTCGACAACGCCCGCATCGGGCAAGAATTGGACTATGACAAGCTTTCGCTGACCATTGAAACCGATGGCACCGTAACGCCAGAAGACGCTGTGGCTTATGCCGCCCGCATCCTTCAGGATCAGTTGCAAGTGTTCGTACACTTCGAAGATTCGATGGCCGCGTCGTCGCCGATGATCGGCATGGCTGCACCTTCGGCTTCTTCCGAAGAATCCGATGCTAACCAGCTTAACCGTTACCTTCTCAAGAAGGTCGACGAGTTGGAACTGTCCGTGCGCAGCGCAAACTGCCTCAAGAACGACAATATCATCTACATTGGCGACCTTGTTCAGAAGAGCGAAGCCGAAATGTTGCGTACACCTAATTTCGGCCGCAAGTCGCTTAACGAGATTAAGGAAGTATTGTCATCGATGGGCCTACGCCTTGGCATGGACATTCCCGGATGGCCGCCAGAAAATATCGAAGAAATGGCCAAGAAGCTCGAACAAGAGCTTTTGGGCTAAATCCTACTCAAGCCCCTTCCTTTTAGGGGAGGGGTTGGGGTGGGGCTTGTCGGCGTATTGCTATGCTCCAACGCCCCACACCGCTGCGACTAGCGCTACACGCGCAAGTCTCGCTGCCTCTCCCCTAAAGGGGCGAGGCAATAAAGGGCAAAGGCTTCCCCCTCAAGCGGGCCAGGATCGGGGTACCTGATACGGCCCCCCTACGAACGACCGATCCCTTCAAGGAAAGTGGGAACCGGTTTCCTGCCCGGAAGGGTCGGCAAGAAAGGAATGAAATATGCGCCATAAAGTTGGCCACCGTAAGCTGCAGCGTACCACGTCGCACCGTACCGCGATGCTTCGCAACATGGCAGCGTCGCTGATCAAGCACGAACAAATCAAGACGACTTTGCCAAAGGCGAAGGAACTGCGTCCCTATATCGAAAAGCTGATCACGCTTGCGAAAAAGGGTGGCCTGTCCAACCGTCGCCTCGCGATGAGCCGTTTGATGGACGACACGCAGCTGGTGAAATTGTTTGACGAGCTGGCAACACGCTATGCCGACCGTAGCGGTGGTTACAGCCGCGTGATCAAGGCTGGCTTCCGTGGTTCGGACGCGGCACCAATGGGCGTTATTGAGCTTGTTGACCGCAATGTCGATGCCAAGGGCCAAGACAGTGGTCCGGTTGAAGTGATGGACGACAGCGAGTAAGCTCGCGTCACCGTAGAAATTTGAAAGGGCGGTATCCGAGAGGGTGCCGCCCTTTTTCTTTGGTTTAAGCTTTGGCGTTCCGGCTTTGACGCGCGCACCAGAATAACAAGCTTGCGATGAACCATGTCACCGAGAGGATGATCGTAAATCTCCCGCCGCGCATATCAGTCCCCAATATCCCGGCAAAGGTGCCAATGGCGATTTGTAATGTGCCGGCAAGGAACATGGCTGGGGCCAAGATGCTGGCGCGAAAATGGGAGGCGATGCTGCCCACAATGGCAATAAACAGAACAGCGCCGAACCATAGATTCACGGGGTTGTCTTCATTGCCAATCATGCCAACGGCTAAATTGGCCCAAACGACCATTAACCCGGCGAGCACTGCGAACATCGCCCCGATACGGAAATACCAATTGGATGATAAGCGCACGGCAAGTTCGATGAGGCCGCCGACGATTCCAAAGATGATCGTTGCGACAATGAAGTCGGTTTCGTCCCAATCGACTTCGTTGGTGAACTGCATCGCGACCAACGGCGCAAGGATCAGCGCAATGGCGCCGCCCCAGCCAATGACGCGCCAGGGATTCAGACGTCGACGCTGAGGTTGTTCGCTGGTAATATTCATACCATGTCCCTTTCGGCGGTCGTGTGGGGGATGCTGTTTGTGGCGCGCTTGACCATCGCGATTGTATCGACAGAACGTCAACTAACCGAATGATTTCGACGAAGACGCAATTTAAGCTGGTGGACGACACGTGAAATGGTTGGCGTTCATCGCCCGACGCTATAGTTCTAACAAACGATATCCGAGAGTTGGGGAAATGAAATTATGCGAAGTGTATTTTTGCTTGGGGCTGCGGTCATGATGACGCCAATTTCTTCAGTGGCTATAGCCAAGGACGTGGCAACCGCCGACGTCACTGCCGAGTTGACCTATCCGAAGACAAAAACCGTCAACGTCGTTGATGAACAGTTCGGCGTAAAGGTGGCAGACCCCTATCGCTGGCTTGAGGATGATGTTCGCGTCAATGCCGAAGTCGCCAATTGGGTAAAATCACAAAATGCCGTCACCGACGCTTATCTGGAAACTTTACCGGGCAAGCAAATTCTTGCCGACCGGATGAAGAAGCTGTTCGATTATGAACGCTTTGGCCTGCCTGAAAAGGCGGGTGGCTATTATTTCTTTAACAAAAATGACGGGTTGCAAAACCAGTCGGTTTTATATGTGCGCAAAGGCCTCAAGGGTGCTGACCGCGTGTTGCTTGACCCGAATGGCTGGGCAAAGGATGGCGCGACAGCGCTGGATGACTGGGTGCCCTCGAAAAATGGCAAGCTGCTCGCTTATGCCATTCAGGACGGCGGTTCCGACTGGCGCACAATCAAGGTGCTGGATACCGCGACTGGCAAAGTTCTGGCCGACGAAATCAAATGGGCCAAATTCACGAATATCAGCTGGGTTGGTAATGAAGGATTTCTCTATTCGCGTTTCGCAGAACCACAAGAAGGCGCGGCGTTTCAGCAGTTGAATTACAATCAGACGGTTTATTTTCACAAAATTGGCACCCCACAGTCGGAAGACAAAGCGATTTACGCAACGCCCGAAAAGCCCGAATATGGGCACAGCGCGCAGGTGACGCATGACGGCAAATGGGTGGTAATTACCACCTCGTCGGGCACGGATGAGAAATATGAGCTGCACGTGATGCCGCTTGGGAAAAACCCCACTTGGAAGGCGCAGCCTTTGGTCAAGGGACTCGATCATGATTGGGGCCTTATCGAAGGCATGGGCAACATATTGTGGTTCACCACCAACAAGGATGCGCCAAAGCTTAAGGTTTTGCGCGTCGACCTTGGAGCGAACACGCCCGTATTTACCGACGTTATTCCGGAGCGCGCAGAAACGCTGTCACGGGTGCAAATCGTTGGCAATCGCATGATCTTGTCGTACATCAAGGACGCCAAATCGATGGCACTGATGACGGACCTTACAGGGCAGCCTGTTCAGGAAATCGAACTGAACGCGATTGGTACGGCCAGCGGCTTTTCCGGCACACCAGGCGACGCGGAAACATTTTATGGCTTCTCCAGCTTTAATCAGCCGGGCGCCGTCTACCGATTTGATAGCAACAGCGGGACATCGGCACCATTTGCGCAACCGAAGTTGAGCTTCAACCCGCAAGATTTCTCCGTTACCCAAATATTTTACCCATCAAAGGACGGCACGAAGATTCCGATGTTTATCGTGCATAAGAAGGACCTTGACCTGTCCCAAGGCGCGCCGACATTGTTATATTCTTATGGCGGGTTCAACATTTCGCAGACGCCGACATATTCGGCAACGCGGATGGCATGGCTCCAGTCTGGCGGCGTATTTGCACTCGCAAACATTCGTGGCGGCGGGGAATATGGCAAGCCCTGGCATGATGCAGGCCGCCTGATGAACAAGCAAAATGTCTTTGACGATTTTGCAGCAGCGGCGGAATATCTGATCGCCAGCGGCATTTCGGCCAAGGGCAAGATTGCAATCGAAGGCCGCTCCAATGGTGGCTTGCTGGTCGGTGCATCGCTGAACCAGCGGCCCGATCTATTTGCGGCGGGACATGCCGCCGTGGGTGTCATGGACATGGTTCGCTTTGACCGGTTTACCGCCGGTCGTTACTGGGTCGACGATTATGGCTATCCCAGCAAGGAAGCCGATTTCAAAATGCAGATGACTTATTCGCCCTATCACAACATCAAATCGGGCGTCGAATATCCCGCTGTCATCGTCTCGACCGCCGACACCGATGATCGCGTCGTGCCGGGGCACAGCTTCAAATATATCTCTGCGCTGCAAGCCGCAGAGACCGGAAGCAAGCCAAAGATCATCCGTATCGAAAGCCGTGCGGGCCACGGGTCGGGCAAGCCAACAGACAAGGTGATCGACGAATATTCGGACATTTATGCATTCCTCGCAAAATGGACGGGTCTGAAGCTGACCGCATAATTGTTCATAAAAATGTTGATTTTGATGAACGGATGCTGACAAGTCAATTCAGCATCCGGTCAAACCGAATCGGCTACTTCGTCTCCATCGGCCAGAAATGACTGCGCCCGACCAGGAGAATGAAGATGAAATACATAACCAAAAGCTTGCTTGGAGCCGGAGCTGCTGCGGCAGTTTTGGTTAGCGTGGGTGCCCCCGCTCAAGCGCAGGATCGCTATGACCGTCATCGTGACGGAATCAGCGCTGGAGAGATTATTGCCGGAGCAGTTGTGCTCGGTGGTTTGGCCGCTTTGCTCTCCGCTGGCAATAACGACCGTTATAATGATGGTGGCAATTATGACTATAATCGTGCTGGCTATCCCAATGCCTATCGCGGCAATGCCTATCGCAGCGGAAATAGCCGTAATGCGGTCAACCAATGCGTTAATAATGTTGAACGCTGGGCAAATGGCTATAGCCGTTCGGAAGTCACGCAAATCCGTGACATTCAGCGCACACGTTATGGCTATCGCGTGAAAGGCAATGTTGTCGTCCAAGATGGCGGTCGCGGCTACAATGCCTATGGCAACGACCGCTATAACCGCTACGACGCCAATGCGTATGGGCGCGGATATAACAAGGGACGGTTCACATGCACGGTCGAGCAGGGCCGTGTTGTGGATATCGACTATAGAGGCCTCGACCAATGGCGCTAACGCCTGGGGTTAGGACCACTTAAATCCACCTTCGCGGTTTGAGGCCATTTTCCTTCGATATCTTTGCCATTTTGACGCCGCGAAGGTGGATTTAAGTGGTCCTGACCCTAGAAACGCATGAAGGCAAAGAGGCTTGGCTTGTAATCAGGCTGAGCCTCTGGTCATCTTCATATCTTGTGGCTGCGATTGCGTATGGGGCGACGGCCTTTACTTGCCACGCCACCCAAAACGCGCCACAGTCCGCACATGGCAAACATCATCGCGATCCTGCTGGGGCTCATTGCCCTTATTCTGGCTTTCATCGGGTTCATCCCGTTGCTGGGATGGCTGAACTGGTTCATCATCTTGATCGCCGGCGCCGGCGCGGTGTTCGGTCTTATCTCGGAGAAAAATGGCGGCCGTAATTTTTGTCTGCTGGTCATGGCGATTTGCGCCCTTCGCCTCTGGATTGGCGGCGGGATCATCTGACCCTCAATTGAGGGCGGGGATTTTAAAACATGGCGGATGATAAAAAAACCGAGCAGCCCAGCGGCCTGCCTTATGCGATATCGGCCTATCTGATCTGGGGCTTCGTGCCTGTATATTTTAAGCTTTTGAGCCATGTGCCGCCAATAGCCATCGTGGCGCAGCGGATCTTATGGTCGATCCCCTTGCTGCTGGTCATCATGGCGTTTCGCAATCAGTTGCACGAATATGGCGCTATTTTCCGGCACAAGGCGCACTTACGCAACCTGCTCGCCTCGGCGACGCTGATTGCGATCAATTGGCTCATATATATTTGGGCTGTTTCCACCGACCACATATTGGCCGCCAGCCTGGGTTATTATCTTAATCCCTTGGTGAACGTGCTTCTCGGGCGACTGTTTCTGGGTGAGCGGCTTCGTCCGCTGCAAATGGTCGCTGTTGCGGTCGCCGCCATTGGCGTTGCCATCCTCATCGGCGATGCGCTCGACACATTATGGGTCTCGGTATCCTTGGCCTTCAGCTTTGGCCTGTACGGCCTTATCCGTAAAATAACGCCCGTTGGCTCTGTACCTGGTCTCGCCATTGAAACGACGTTGCTCGCGCCCTTATCGCTTGGCGCGGTGTTCTGGTATGCGCAGGCTGGCACTGGCGGGTTCGGCGATGATTTTACCACATCCGGGCTGTTGATCCTGGCAGGCGCAGTCACGGCAATCCCGCTGTTGATGTTTGCAACGGCGGCGCGGCGGATGAGTTATGCCAGCCTTGGCTTCGTTCAGTATATCGCGCCGTCAATTGCGTTTTTATTGGGTGTCTATGCCTATGGAGAGCCGTTGAGCACGACCAAGCTGGCATGCTTCATATTGATCTGGATCAGTATCGCGATATTTTGCGCGGATGCGATCAAAACCTATCGGGCGGCGAGGGCTTAAGCCTTATACCGCCAGCGCAAAGTTTCGCCTGCGTGAAAGGGCACAACCGAAACGCCATCCAACGCAAGCAAACTGGGGACTGGTGTGTCAACACGCTCCAAAGTCACGCGATCTTCATTCGGCGGCATGCGGTAGAAACGCGGGCCGTTTTCAGAAGCGAAGGCTTCAAGCCTGTCCAGCGCGTCCTCTTCTTCAAAAACTGCGGCATAGCTTTCCATTGCGAATGGCGCGTTGAAGATCCCGGCGCAGCCGCAGGCGCTTTCCTTGGCGGATTTGTCATGCGGCGCGCTGTCGGTGCCAAGGAAATATTTGGCGCTGCCTGATGTCGCGGCCTTGCGCAGGGCAAGCCTGTGCACTTCGCGCTTCGCCACGGGCAGGCAATACGCATGTGGGCGGATGCCACCTTCGAACATGGCGTTGCGATTGATGTGCAAATGCTGCGGCGTAATTGTGGCGGCGATGTTATCGCTGGCATCATCGACAAAGGCGACCGCATCTGCCGTGGTGATATGTTCAAAAACGACGCGCAGCTCAGGCAAGTCGCGCACGAGCTTTGACAGGGTTCGTTCGATGAACACCGCCTCCCGGTCGAATATGTCGACATGTGAATCGGTGACTTCGCCATGAATCAGTAATGGCATGCCAATGCGCGCCATATGTTCAAGCGCGGGCATGATGTTGGCGACGTTGGTTACGCCATGCGCGCTTCCGGTCGTTGCATGGGCGGGGTATAATTTCGCGGCGGTAAACACGCCTTCGGTAAAGCCACGCGCCAGTTCTTCGCCGTCCGACGCGTCGGTCAGATAGGCCGTTATCAAAGGCGTAAAGCTGACCCCTTGGGGCACAGCGGCCAAAATGCGTTCGCGATAGGCTGCGCCCGCTTCCACCGTCGTTACCGGCGGAGACAGATTGGGCATGACAATAGCGCGCGCAAATTGCGCTGCGGTATAGGGCAACACGCTGCGCATGACGGCATTATCGCGCAAATGGACATGCCAGTCATCGGGGCGGCGGATGGATAGAATCATTTGGTCGGTCATCACTTCCCTTTAAACGTTCGTCCCCCTATCTGTCACCTATGCGAAACACCCGTCTATATGACCGTCATGTCGTCCGTTTGTCCCCCACCGAAGCTGGTGAAGATGTGCGGCAATTCCTGCAAGGGCTTGTGACGCAGGATACCGCAGCTATGATGCCCTTATGGGCAGGACTGTTGAGCCCCCAAGGCAAGGCGTTGTTCGATTTTCTGTTATGGGCGGATGGCAAGGATGTGCTGATCGATTGTGAGGGCACGCAGGCAGAAGCGCTCGTTCGGCGGCTTTCGATCTACCGGCTGCGGCGCAAGATTGCGATTGCAATTGATCCGGCCTGCGCGGTCTTTTGGAATGCAGATGGCATCGGTGACCCGCGTCATCCCAATATGGGCGAACGGTGGATTGGCACACCCGCAGCAGATGATGTGGACGTCAGCGCCGAATATCGCGCGCATCGGCTGGCATTGGGCATTACTGAAGGGGTAGCAGAGCTTGGAAGCGAGCAAAGCTTATGGCTTGAGGTCAACGCCGCAGAGCTTAATGGCGTATCGTTTAACAAAGGATGCTATGTCGGGCAGGAAAACACTGCGCGCATGAACTGGCGGCAAAAGGTTAATCGGCGGCTGGTGGTCGTGCCGTTGGAACAGGCCGACCTTAGCCGCCAGCGGTGCGCCTATCCGGAACTTGGCTTGTCGGTGGAGTTACGCCGTGTGGACGATATGAAAACGCTGAAACTACCCGAATGGCAGCGTGCTGCGATTGTTTAGGGGCCTGACCTTAATCCAGCAGTTCAAGCTTCACTTTAGCAGTGCCGGTGCGGTGCATGCCAAGTTGCTTGGCTGCAGCGTAGGACACATCCACAATGCGTGATTTACCCCAAGGGCCGCGGTCGTTGATACGGACAACGACTTCCTGACCATTGGCCAAGTTTGTAACGGCAACGCGGCTACCGAACGACAAGGTGCGATGGGCAGCGGTCATGGCGGCAGGGTCAAAACGCTCGCCGCTCGCCGTGCGGCTTCCGCCCAGTTCGGCGCCATAATAGCTGGCCATGCCAGTGCCGATTTCGACCCGACTATCGCCAGCCTGCGCCAACACGGGCAGTGCCAGACATGCCATCATGAAAAAACCGCGTCTGTGCATAATGCCTCCCCAATAAGGGCAGGCACATATACAAAGCTTTTCATCACGCCAACGACTGAGCGATATGTTGCCCAAAAGCTGCGATTATCTGAAAACCCGTGGTCTTGACCCTAAGGCCGCGATGCCTGCCGTCTACACGTCCAGATTGGCGACATTGAGCGCGTTTTCGACAATGAAATCACGCCGTGGTTCCACCACTTCACCCATCAGTTTCGTGAAAATGTCGTCGGCAAGGTCGGCCTGATCAATCTCCACGCGCAGCAATGAGCGATGATCGGGGTCAAGCGTGGTTTCCCACAATTGTTCGGCATTCATTTCGCCAAGACCCTTATACCGCGAAATCGATAGTCCTTTGCGGCCGGCAATCAATATCGCCTCCAGCAATTCTGACGGACGCGTAATTGCGCCCTTGTTACCGACGCTCACCGCAGTGGTTGCGCGCTTCGCTTGATCGCCAACTGCGTCACCAACCTCTTCATCGCTCTCGACCTCGTCAACCGTTTCGGCAGCCGCGGCAGAGACTTTAACGAGCCGCGCTGGGGTTTCATAGCTGGCGGTCTCTTCGCTTGCCAATTTGTGCAGCTTGCGGGCTTCGGCAGACATAAGGAATGCGGCCTCTATGATGTGATGATCAGTCACCCCGCGCCAAAGGCGTTCGAAATGATAGCCGCCATCTTCGGACACGCGGCCCGACCATTTACCCTCCACATCTTGCGCAGCCATCCAAGCAGCCGCCTTTGCAACCGCGGCGGTGCGGTCGGTGGCTTCGGGGTCCAGCGCGCCCGTGAGCGCCATGGCCTCGACAATTGTAGGGTCATAACGGCGCGGGACAAAGGCCATCAGGCTGCGCATACGGCGTGCGTGGTCGACCAATGCGCCGAGATCAGCGCCGGCGCGTTGCCCGCCTGCGCCTTCTAACACAACGCCGTTCAGGCCAAGTTCGGCCAGATGGTCATCCAGTGCCTTGTCGTCCTTCACATATATTTCGCTGCGGCCCTTTGCGACCTTGTATAAAGGCGGCTGCGCAATGAAAAGATGCCCATTTTCAATGATTTCTGGCATCTGGCGGTAGAAAAATGTGAGCAACAATGTGCGAATATGCGAACCGTCAACGTCAGCGTCGGTCATGATCACGATCTTGTGATAACGCAATTTCTCAATGTTGAAATCTTCGCGTCCAATGCCTGTGCCCATGGCTTGAATCAGCGTGCCAACTTCCTTTGAGGACAGCATCCGGTCAAAGCGGGCGCGTTCCACGTTCAGGATCTTACCCTTCAGCGGCAAAATCGCTTGGTAATGGCGATCGCGGCCTTGCTTGGCTGATCCGCCTGCCGAGTCACCCTCGACCAGGAACAGTTCGGACTTGGCAGGATCCTTCTCCTGACAATCGGCAAGCTTGCCGGGCAGGGATGCAACGCTCATCACCGATTTACGGCTTGCTTCACGTGCTTTGCGCGCAGCCTCGCGGGCGGCTGCGGCGTCGATTACTTTTTGAATGACGGTGCGCGCATGGCCGGGATTTTCCTCCAGCCACTCACTCATCCGGTCTGCCATCAGGCTTTCCATCGGCTGGCGCACTTCGGAGGAGACCAGCTTGTCCTTCGTTTGTGACGAGAATTTTGGATCAGGCAGCTTGACCGAGACAATGGCCGTTAGCCCTTCACGCATGTCATCGCCGGTCAGCGTGACTTTTTCTTTCTTTAACACACCCGATTTCTCGGCATAGTTGTTCAAGGTGCGCGTGAGCGCAGAACGGAACGCCGCCAAATGGGTGCCGCCGTCACGCTGCGGAATGTTATTGGTGAAGCACAATACGTTTTCGTAATAGCTGTCGTTCCACTCTAACGCGACGTCAATACCAATGCCGTCGCGGTTTGACGTGATCGTGATGGGGTCGGCCAGCAAGGCCGCCTTGTTGCGATCCAGATATTTTACGAACGCGCCAATGCCACCTTCATAATAAAGATCATGTTCTTTGACATCGGAATGCCGGTTGTCGCGCAGCAATATGCGCACGCCGGAGTTCAAGAACGCCAGTTCGCGGTAGCGATGCTCAAGCTTATCAAAGTCAAATTCCAGCACGTTTTTGAACGTGTTGGTGGACGCCATGAAGGTCACGCGTGTGCCCTTTTTGGGCTTGCCATTTACCATAGGCGCGTCCCCGCGTACAACCAAGGGACCAACGGCATCGCCATGCTCAAAACGCATCCAATGCTCTTTGCCTTCGCGCCAGATGATGAGTTCCAAAAACTCGGACAGTGCGTTCACCACCGACACACCAACGCCATGCAATCCGCCCGACACCTTATAAGCATTGTCATCGGACGTGTTCTCAAATTTTCCGCCAGCGTGCAGCTGGGTCATGATGACTTCAGCCGCCGAAACGCCTTCTTCCTTGTGCATGCCGGT
>Ga0208327_1000044_pt1 | contig 34773 bp, 31 predicted proteins | sample LakMenEpi26Jun08_FD_150733 | JGI IMG/M metagenome (GOLD analysis project Ga0208327, IMG submission 150733) | Freshwater microbial communities from Lake Mendota, WI - 26JUN2008 deep hole epilimnion (SPAdes) | ecosystem: Environmental > Aquatic > Freshwater > Lake > Epilimnion/Euphotic zone ...
TCGGTATTCAATCCCGGCCCGCCTGCCAAGTTCCCTCCATTCCTGTTTTCTTGATAAAATTCTTTGCACACCACCTTCGAATGCAATTTTTGGGTTAAATCCCATGATGGCAGCGCGCTGCGGGGATGCTCCCGCGAAGACGCGTTGCCCGCAGCCCATGGCTTGCCCGGTCGTTGCTTCGCATCCGCTACGGCTTTCCGCAACGGCCTCTATGCGATTTATTCAGTGGTTCCTTAGATAGTTTCGTCACGAGATAAGAGCCCCCTTCATCCCAGTGAAGTGCCCGGAGGCCACAACCCGCCTCACAACTCGATCGCCTGTCCAGGTGGCGGGGCGATCACTTTGGTTTCCGGAAGGGCTGAATAGAGTTCCCGCTTGAACCATTCGACGGCCGGATCATCCCCGTGGACGAGGAGGATGGTCTTCGGCCTTATCTTGATGGCGTAGGAGAGGAGGTCTTCGCGCCGTGCATGGGCGCTGAGGGTGAAACTCTCCCGGTGGCAGAGGAAGGGAACAGCTGCTCCCTTGGAGTCGATCTGCACGTGATCGCCCTGGGTGGCGTTGCGTACGACACCAGCCGGTGAGTTCGGATCGGCGTAACCGACGAAGAAGAGAAACTGGGAGGGGTCGGGGAGGACCTTGCGGGCGAAGATGTTGGAGAGGGTGTGCTCCGTCATCATGCCGCTGGAGAGAGCGTAGATGGCGCGCTTGCGTGGGTTGAGCGACTGGACCTCGGAGCCCCCCGCGACATACGGGGCGACGTCGTTCATGAGGCGGAGGTGGGGGAGATTGCGGGCAACCTCGCCGGCCATGCTGTCGTAGACAGCAGTGATCTTGCTGCTGAGTCCTCCCACATAGAGCGGGGTGGGGGGGATCAAGCGTTCCCGCTGCATCTTCCAGAGCATGGCCATGACTTCCTGGGTCTTCCCAAGGGCAAAGACCGGCACAGTCACGCTTGCTCCGGTCTCCAGGGCTGCGGCGACCGCCTTGGCGAAGCGTTCCTCTTCCTTGATCCGGGTGAAGCCCTCGGGGAGGGGGGCGTCGCCACGGGTGGTCTCCATCAGCAGGACATCGACCGGTTCCTCCGGGAATCGTGCTCCTTTCTGGATGGTCTGGTCCTCGAAGTTTACGTCGCCGGTGTAGAAGAAACTCTTCCCCCCGCTGCGGACCATCACGCCGGTTGATCCGAGGATGTGCCCCGCATCATGGAAGGTCACGGTCGTGGAACCATCTGCGGCCGCCGCACGGTCCCCATCCAGAGTGAGGGGGCGTTCCAAGGGACAGAGGCGCCACATCCGGGAAGCCATTTCCACGCCCCGATGCCCGAAGAGAGGGTAGTCTGAGAGTTTCAGCTCTTCCTGCTGGCGTATCATCACATTGACTGAGTTATGGAGCATGATGTCGGCGATTCGCGCAGTCCCCGGTGTCATCAGGACGGGCATTCCGCGCTGTTGTGACTGCAGAAGGGGAAGGCAACCAACATGATCCTGATGGGCATGGGTGAGGATCGTGGAGCGGATCGTGACGTCGTCGAGTTGCTCCAGCATCGGGGTTGCATCGTGGCCGACATGCTCGGGGTGCATCCCGCAGTCGAGGATCACCGCTCCTTCTGGCAGGTCTAGCCGGTAGCAGTTCGAGCCGATGCCTGCACCGCGGGTAAGATTGGTGAATCGCATGATTCAGACTAGGGATGAAGTACGAGGGTGCGAAAGCGTGAAAGTGGGAGGGGGGAAGTTCGCCATGATCTCCCGTTTCTTGAACTTCCCTTCCCTTGGGGCAAGCCATAGGGGAGGGAACGCTGCCTTATTTTTACTGCAACTTTTTCCCGCTGCTGGTGTTCTTTCAAGTGATGCTCTCCCCCATTCCGGATAAACGCTGGGATCGCACGCTCGCCGCTCATCTGCTCAACAGGGCGGGGTTCGGCGGGACGCCGGATCAGATTGATCAACTGGTTACCATGGGACCCCGCAAGTCGGTGGATTTCTTCCTGAATGCGGATGATGAGAGCGCCCTCTTCCCGGTCCCCGACCTGCTGGAGCCTCCGGCAAGGCTTCTCTTTAAACAGCGTGAAAAGGATGCCGCCACGGAAGAGGAGAAAAAGGCCGTCCGCAAGGAACTCAATCAGGCCAACGCTTTCTCCATGATCGATCTGAGGATCTGGTGGTTGAACCGGATGAGGTACACTTCCGCACCTCTGCTGGAGAAGGCGACGCTCTTCTGGCACGGGCATTTCGCAACGAGCAACCAGAAGGTCAACGATCCATTCCTGATGTGGTATCAGAACGATACCCTCCGCAGGCACGCCCTTGGGAAGTTTCCCGATCTTCTCAAGGCGATGTCCCGTGATCCCGCGATGATCCGGTGGCTCGATCTGGGCCAGAGCCGGAAGGATCATCCCAACGAAAACTTCGCCCGCGAAGTCATGGAACTCTTCTCGCTGGGAGAGGGTAACTACGCCGAGAAGGACATCCAGGAATCCTCCCGCGCCTTCACCGGATACAGGGTGAAGGCGGAGACGGGCGCCTTTTTGTTCCAGGAGAGAGACTTCGACGCCGCTATGAAGACCTTCTTCGGCAAGACGGGGCCGTTCACCGGCGATGACATCATCGATATCATTGTCGCGCAACCCCAGTGCGCGCGATTTATCGGAAAGAAGCTCTGGAGCTTTTTCGTCGCTCCCGAACCCTCCGAGGAAGTCGTTTCTGCTGTTGCCGATCTCCTTCTCTCCAACGGCTATGACATAGGAGAGACCCTGCGGAGGATCTTCGGAAGCGCCACCTTCTACTCCAGTCGCATCATCCACCACCAGATCAAGGGACCTGTTCAGTGGATGATCCAGACCACGCGGATGCTTGAGATCCCGTTGCCCGAGCAGAGCGTCCTGGAGAATTCCCTCTCCATGCTGGGGCAGGTTCTCTTCGCTCCGCCCAACGTGAAGGGGTGGGATGGCGGACGCGCCTGGATCAGTGCCTCAAGCATTCTCTACCGCTACAATCTGGCCTCTTACCTCCTCAGTGGCAAAGCCCGCATCCTCGGTGGTGGCAGCGGGAAGACGGCGGTCATTCCCTTGGAAAAGATCGCCCCGCAGGAGCAGCGCATCGATGCAGATCGGTTGCTGGATCACCTTGCCTTCAGGATTTTCAACTATTCGATTCTCGCCAAGGAAAGGGCGTCCTATCTCACCTTTCTGCAGAAGCAGACGGCTCCCTATTCCGACACCGTGGTCCGTGATCTCATGCAGATCATGATGAGCACGCCGGATTACCAACTGACTTAATCAAAACAATGAGGAGAATCATGAATCAACACATGGCGCCCACCCAAAGTCCGTGCCAACTTATCTTTAGGCATCACTCTCCCCTAACAGCCTTCAGTCTTCAGCCTTCAGTCTAACAGCCCCCCCACCACGCCATGAAAAACCCCAAGGAACAACCGCTCCACACTCGAAGAGAGTTTCTCAGGACTTCCGTTCTGGGTGGGGCCTTGGCCTCCACGGTGCCGCTCTTTTTGGAGAAGACCTTTCTCTGCCTCGACACCATGGCGGCGGCAACAACCGGGCAGATCACCACAGGGAAAGACGGGACGATTCTCGTGCTTCTCCAGCTTGCCGGAGGCAACGACGGGCTCAACACGCTGGTCCCGTTTGGAGACGACGCCTACTACAAGGCTCGTCCCCGTATCGCTCTACCAAAAAAGGATATCCTCTCGATCTCCGACTATGTCGGTCTCCATCCGAAGCTGACGGGGCTGCACACCCTCTACGGCGAGGGAAATCTCGGCATGATCCAGGGAGTGGGCTACCCGAATCCAAACCGATCCCATTTCCGTTCCACCGAGATCTGGCAGACCGCCTGTGATTCCGAAAAAAACGAGTCAGAGGGATGGCTTGGCCGTTACTTCGACAACTGCTGCAAGGGGGCCGATCCGTCCACGGTTGGGATTGCAGTGGCCGGACAGACACCCCAGGCCTTTGCATCGCCAAATCCGAAGGGTATCGCTTTCAGCAATCCCCAGCAGTTCCGCTACATGAGCGAGGCCGCAAACGACCCCGCCGCCGCTGACAAATTGATGAGGGAAATGAACCAACCCGGCGGCGCCGAGCCTTCCTCACTGACTGAAAATGCCGGCGGATCCATCGGGATGCTCTCCGGTCCCGCTGATAACGACGGTAGCACGGTGGAGTTCCTTCAACGGACGGCACTAGGTGCCCAGATGAGCAGCGACAAGATCCTGGAGATCACGCGAAAGACGAAAAGCAGCGTGAACTACCCGACCTCGCAACTTGGGAACAGCCTCAACCTCGTCTCCCGTCTGATTGCTGGGGGTCTTCCCACGCGTGTGTACTACGTGTCGCAGGGAGGATTCGACACGCACGCCAACCAACTTCCCGCGCACGAGCGCCTCATGACGGACATGAACGCCGCGATCTCCGCGTTCGTGGCGGACCTCAAGGCCCAGGGGAATTTCAACAGGGTTCTCATGCTTTCCTTCAGCGAATTCGGAAGGCGTGTTTCCGAGAATGCGAGCGGCGGCACCGATCACGGTGCGGCGGCTCCTCTCTTCGTGCTTGGCGGGGGAGTCAAGCCGGGGCTCTATGGGAATTATCCCAGCCTGACCAACCTTCATGATGGCGATCTGAAGTTCAACACAGACTTCCGCTCTGTTTACGCCACTGCCCTGGAAAACTGGCTCGGCGCTCCCAGTGAGATGGTTCTCGGAAAGAAATATCCCCTGCTTCCGTTTATTTAATGGGGGAAGGCTGTTGGGCTGTTGGGCTAGCCCCGATCACCACTCTCCTCATTTCAGCTTTCAGCTTTTTACATTTTCAGCTTTTCCCTTGGCGCCGCCAACGGCCCCCTTCCTCACTTCACTTTTTAACTTTCTAACCTTTTACCCTCCGCCATCCTTTCCCCATGCTTCATGTCGTGCTGATCGAGCCGGAGATTCCGCAGAACACCGGGAACATCGCCCGTCTCTGCGTTGCCGCCGGGGCCAGGCTTCATCTTGTGGGGCCTCTGGGATTCTCCCTTGATGAGAAGCACGTTCGTCGTTCCGGAATGGACTATTGGGAGCGTCTCGACCTGAGGACCTGGAAGAGTTTTCCGGAGTTGCAGGAGGCTCATCCTGAGGGGCGCTTCTGGTTTCTGAGCAGTAAGGTCGAGAAATCCTACTGGGATGCGTCGTTCCGTGACGGGGACTTTCTTGTCTTTGGCCGTGAGAGCAAGGGACTTCCGGCAAGTCTGCTGGCGGCCAATCCCGACCGCTCGCTGACGATTCCGATGAGCGAGGGGACGCGGAGCCTGAATCTTGCGACTTCCGCCGGGATCGTTCTTTACGAGGCTATCAGGACCATAAGGCAGTTGAATCTCGCCGCGAAGCCGAACCACTGATTCTCTTCCCGATATGTCTCAGTCACCCGTCATCGAAACACGCGATCTAACCAAGATCTTCCGCACCTACCGGAAGGAGGCGGGGCTGATGGGGGCGTTCCGCGGGCTTTTTCACCGTGAGTATACCGAGACCAAGGCCGCCGACTCGGTGAGTTTCTCGGTCGGGGAGGGGGAGTTCGTGGGGTTCTTGGGACCCAACGGTGCCGGAAAGACGACGGTCCTCAAGATGCTCTCGGGACTCCTTCAGCCCTCATCGGGAAGCGCCTCGGTCCTGGGATATAATCCCGCGAAGCGTCCGACCGAGCTGAAGCGCCAGTTCGCCCTGCTGATGGGTCAGAAGAACGCCCTCTGGTGGGATCTGCCCGCACGCGAGTCACTTGAACTGAACCGGGCGATCTACGGAATCGAAAGAACGGAATTCGAAGCCACCGTCGGGGAGCTCTCGGAGTTGCTTGATGTCCGGGACAAGATGGCCGTCATGGTCAGGGAACTGAGTCTGGGTGAGCGGATGAAGATGGAACTGATCGCCGCGCTGATGCACCGTCCCAAGGTTCTCTTTCTGGATGAGCCTACGATCGGTCTCGATGTGATGAGCCAGAAAAAGGTCCGGGAATTCCTCAGGGAATACAACCGCCGGCACAAGGTCGTGACACTCCTGACCAGTCACTACATGCAGGATATCGAGGAGCTCTGCGAGCGGGTCATCCTGATCGATCACGGGAGGATCTTCTTCGATGGTTCGCTCGGTGAAGTGGTCGGTCGGTTCACCTCGACCAAGATCATCGAGGCCGATTTCAGTGCTCCCTTGCCCGAGGGCTTCACGCCGCCCGGCGTGGTCCTTGAGCGGAGTCCCCTTTCGATCAGGGTGGAGGTTCCCCGTGCCGAGGTTCCCAGGGCCTGCACGGCTCTCCTCTCGGGTGGTCAGGTGATCGACCTATCGGTGCAGGAGGTGCCGATCGAGGAGGTCATCCGAAGGGTCTTTGGGAGACAGCAGGAGGAACATCGACTAGACTCTTTATCATGAAGGGCATGAAGAGGTTTCTATGTCTTGTTGTAGCGGGGTATTTTCTACCCCACATGGCTCTGTTCGCCGGCACGGGCGAGGGTGTGAAGGCCTGGATCGCGTCGGATGCTTCCGTGCCATTGCTTCCCGGGAAACCTTTCACCGCCACGGTGGTGCTCGATCTTCAGCCCGGTTTTCACACCTACTGGCAATATCCGGGGGATTCGGGTCTTGCCCCCAAGGTCACATGGCATCTCCCCCAGGGATGGTCGGCCGCTCCCATTGAGTTTGCGATTCCGCATCAGTTCTCGGAACCAGGTGACATGATTGTGTACGGCTACGAGAAGCAACAGCTTCTGCGGGCAACGATCACTCCACCGAAGGATCTCCCAAAAGATAAGATCTTTATACTGAAGGCATCGCTCTCTTGGCTTGCCTGCAAGGAACTCTGCGTTCCCGGATCGGCTGATGTGGTTCTGCAAGTGCCCGGACCGACATGGGCAACCGATCTGGATTGGGCATCAGCTTCCGTTCCCAAGGGAGACTGGCCTCTTCCCGGAAAGCCCCCTTTCCCGGTTTCCGTTTCCGGTAAGAACGGCACCAAGCTGGTTTCCTTCACCGGGGAGAGCGGCATCTCCTACGAGCTCTATCCTGATCCTGCCGAAGGAACGACGGCGGGTCATGTGACCCAGATTTCATCCCAAGGCCCGAATGGATCCGTCATCGTCTTTTCCATACCTTGGGATGGTTCCGCCCCTTTCAAAGGATTGCTGGTCGAGAAGACCGGATCGTCCAGAAAGGGATGGTGGATAGGGGGAGAGAGCAAGATCGTTGCGAGCGGTCAGCCTTCCAGCCAGAGCAGCGGTGTGGCCTTGGGAGTCCTCGTGGCCGCCCTCTTCTCGGGCTTCCTCGGAGGTCTGATCCTCAATCTCATGCCGTGCGTCCTCCCGGTGATCTCGCTGAAGATATTCAACTTCATCGCCCAAGCCGGGGAATCGCCCTCGCGCATCTTCCGTCACGGACTTGCCTTCGCGGCCGGAATCTTCACGTGGTTTCTCGGACTCGGGGTGTTGATCATCGCCCTGAAGGCCGGTGGTTCGCAGGTGACCTGGGGCGCCTTCCAATTTCAGAGTCCTTACTTCGTGGTCGGACTCAGCGCGCTGGTTTTTCTCTTCGCCATGAATCTCTTCGGGCTCTTTGAGATCACCTTGCCGGGGCATGCCGCCACCAGCCTTGATCAGGCAGCTTCCCGTGGTGGCTATTTCGGATCGTTCTTCCAGGGGGTCTTCGCGACACTCCTTGCCACGCCCTGCACGGCCCCCTTCCTCGGGAGTGCGCTTGGATTCGCCTTCGGCCAGAGTCCGTCCGTGATCCTTGCCATGTTCGCCTCGGTGGCGCTCGGCATGTCCTCCCCCTACGTGCTCCTATCGGCCCGTCCGGGATGGAGAAAGTGGATTCCCAAGCCGGGTCTCTGGATGGAGAGGCTCAAGCAGTTCATGGGATTCCCGCTTCTGGCCACCAACATCTGGCTGCTTTGGGTGCTCCAGAACCAGCGTGGAAGCGGGGCTCTGCTTGCCCTGCTCGCACTCCTGCTGATTCTAGGTTTCTGCGCCTGGGTCTACGGCTCACTCCCGGGAGCCTCGCCCCGCGTCCGTACGGTGGTGTTGATCCTGCTCGCGGGGCTTCTCGCGATCTCATCACCGCTGCTTCTCAAGAAGATCCTTGAATCCGCCCCGATCTCTCACTCTTCGGGCTCCAGGGAAGGGATAGACTGGGTTCCATACTCGCCCGAAGCGCTTGAATCGCTGCGCTCCCAAGGGAAGCCGGTCTTTCTCGATTTCACCGCATCCTGGTGCCTGACCTGTCAGTTCAACGAGAAGACGGCAATCAATCTCCCCTCCGTGCGTTCACTCCTGCGGGAGAAGGGGATCACCGCCATGAAGGGTGACTGGACGAATTCCGATCCCGCGATCACAGCCGCCCTGAAATCCTTCGGTCGCGTCGGTGTTCCCTTGGCTGTCTTTTACCCGGCGGGGAAGGGGAGCTCGCCGGTGGTTCTCCCGGAACTACTCACCGAGAAGATCGTTCTGGAAACTCTTGGTAAGTGATGGTGACGGATGAGTAGAAATCGCGGGGTTGGCAAAGCTGAATAGATAACAGCGGTTCCCAGCGACGACTCGAAGACCGAAGAAACAACGAAACACACGAATTGGAGAGAGTCATCGTTCTTCCTCTTTGCCATTCAACAAAATCTTTACGCCGTAAAAAGCACCTATTCCTGAGAGACGCTCTTGTTGACGAACAGAATCCAAGTAAGAGAAAAGCCGGCCCGTATATTCAGACCGGCTTTCCGGGATGGATGAATTCCCCCGCACCGGCAGGGCATTCAAAACTCAGCTTACTTGCTTTTGCAAGGGGCGGGCTGGGTGCAACACTGCTTGTGGCAGCATGCGCCGAGTGTAAGGGAAGCCACCGCGAGGGCGACGACCGCTGCGATCTTGGTAATGGTCATGATATAGTTCGCCTCCTTTCTCAGCTGGTTGCTCTAATGGAAAAGATAACCCCTGATTCCGTCGGAACCAATGCGAAAGATCTAACGAAGACGCTTATGCTAGTGCGTGAAGGAAAAGTGAAAAGAGAATGAGAGTCACAACGGGCGTTGTTTGATCATCGGATGAATTGTGACGTACAGATAAATGACACTAACAATTAATTCTATGCGGTTAAGGGAATGGCAATTCATGCGGTCGTTTCTATGTAAAGACTAGGATTGAAGAAGGGCAAAAGTATTAACCCTTGTAACCTGCCCGCTAGATCCCTTCCCCGTCGATTCCCTGGATACGCTTGAGTTCCTCCGTGCCGACCGGGGAAGATTTCATCACGTCGGCCAGAGTTGTTCTGTCCATGAGGCCGGCAACAAGATTTCTCGCGGTGAGCATGACGCGGCGGAAGCGGCAGGTCGGTTCCTGGGAGCAGCGCTTGTAATCGGTTACCGAGACGCAGGCGATCGGGGCCAGATAGCCGTCGAAGTGCCGGACCACTTCCCCCATCGTGATCTTTTCGGGAGCCTTGGCGAGTTGGTAGCCGCCGCGTTTTCCAGCAGTGCTGGCGACCCATCCCCTTTCCTTGAGGTCGAGCATAATGTGCTCGAGAAAGCGCTTGGGGACGTCGTTGCGACGGGCAAGTTCGAGGATCGGTATGGGCGGACCGCCACGGTGCTCCACGAGGGTAAAGAGCGCCCGAAGGGCGTAGTCGGTGCGCATCGAGAGCTGCATGGGACATCAATATACGCGACCTAAGGCGTCGGAAAAGCCCTAACCTTGATGAAAGGCACATCGCATTGTGCAGCGTGGCTTGATTGAAAGGTAATGTTTCACGTATCGGGCGCAAAGATCGCGAAGGTAGGATCAAAGAGTAGTACTCGCTCGTACGGAAAAAAACTCAGTATCGAGCTACTCCACTTTGCGTGCGTTGCGTCCTTTGCGTGAAACTCATTCCGTATCTTTTCCAAGACGTCCCCAAATTCCAAATGCCGGGTCGAAATCTGCAGACTGGAGTGCCTAACAGTCTTCAGCATTGACGGCACTTGCCTCCCGGCAAGCGGTGCCGCCCTCAGGGCTGTTCGCTGCGCTTTGCAGACCCGGCCGTTGCTTCGCATCCGTTACGGCAGTCTTCCGCGCCTGATCCCACAGGCTTGGTTCAGCCTTCTGACTAAAGGCCTTCCTTTAGTCAGATGATGAAATCGACCTCGTCCTCGTTGAGGTGCACAGTGAGAGGGCCTTTCCCACCGTGTGCCTTCAGACCTTTCTTGTCGAGGTGGCTCTGGATCTGCTCTCCCCGCACGAGGAGTGTGTCGGGCGGCACGCTCTTCATCAGGAAGACGTTCGCGCCGATCGTGCTCCGTGCACCGATCACGGTGTCGCCACCGAGGATGATGCCGTTCGGATAGATCACGACATCGTCCTCGACGCGCGGATGGCGGCGCAGGCCCTTGATGATCTCCCCTTGCTCGTCCTTCTGGAAGCTGCGGGCGCCGAGGGTCACGCCATGGTAAAGTTTTACCCTGTCGCCGATGATGCAGGTCTCCCCGATGACGACGCCGGTTCCGTGGTCGATGAAGAAGTGGGAGCCGATCGAGGCACCGGGATGGATGTCGATCCCTGTGCGGCTGTGGGCCCATTCGGTCATCATGCGCGGAAGAAGGGGGACATCCTCCTTGTAGAGCAGGTGCGCGACGCGCTGGATGGCGACCGCCTCGAGACCGGGGTAGGCCAGAACGATCTCCTCGAGACTGCGCGCTGCGGGATCGCCCGCGTAGGCGGCTTCGACATCGGTCTTGAGCAGGGCGCGCACTGCGGGGATCCCGGCGAAAAATCGCTCGGTGATGGCGATGGCCTCGCGGTTCGGATCAGCCTCCTTCGCGGTTTCTTGACGGATACGGAGGCTCACGGCGATCGCCGACTCCAGTTGTACTGCGATCCGGTCGATGATCTCCTGGGCCGCATCGGGAAGCTCCTTGGAGGAGACGGCCTCCTCGGAGAAGAATCCCGGGAAGAGCAGGTGAAGCAGATCGTCGGAGAGCGAGGAGACCGCTTTCTTGGAAGGAAGGTTCGACCGGTCGACATGGTTGATCCCGCCGCTTTCCCGGTAGGAATCCAGGATGGCGTTAAGCAGATGGGTGCCAGATTTCATCCCTGTTGTTTTACCCGTAAGTCTCGGGGGAGTGCGAGAACAAGACGGGATCAGCGGGAGTTCAGAAGTTTTAGCCGTTTTCTGGTTACGGCTTCCGTGCGGCCGCAAACCAGCGAGCAGAGCTCCTTGAGGAAGGGGTCGGTGATGGCGTAACGAGCGCTGGTACCCTCCTTGGTCCTCTCTACAAGACCCGATGCATGCAGGAGGGAGAGATGCTTGCTGACATTGGCCTGCTTGCAGCCGGTGCTTTCCACCAATTCGGAGACGGTGAGATCCTCCGCCATCAGGGAGCGTAGGAGTTTCAGGCGAACGGGTTCTCCCAGCATGGAGAAGAGCCGCGATGCTTCCCCGATTTGGGCGTCGCTCAGGATGGGGGCAACTGCGGTTTTTTGCGCTTGAATCATTACTTAATGATCATATAGCAATATATATTACACCGGATCAACAACGAAAGAATCTCAACCTCAAGTACCGTGAATATCTCCCTTATCAAGCCTTCCGATGCCTGCACCTGCGGCCCCGACACCCTCTTTCTTGATGTCCGAGAGCCCGTCGAATACGGACAGGGGCACATCGCCTCCTCGGTATTGCTTCCGTTGTCACAGGTCGACCCAGTCGTCGTCCGCAGAATGATGCGAGAGGGGCAACGTTGCATCGTGGTCTGCAAGGCGGGGATGCGTGCCCAGAAGGCGGCTCAGATCTTGGCTGCAGAGGGGATCGGCAATCTTCACGTTCTTCAAGGGGGCATGGATGCCTGGGTTGCCGCAGGCCTTCCGGTCAAGGCCGGTTCGGGAGGAATTTCCATCCAAAGTCAGACACGGACCATTGCTGGAATCATGGTCCTTGCCGGAGCCCTTCTTGGACTCTTCGTGGACAAGAACTGGGCCTATCTCTCTGCCTTCGCCGGGTGTGGCCTGATCTTGGCCGGACTCACGGGATGGTGCGGCATGTCGGTTCTTCTCTCGAAGATGCCTTGGAACCGCAACAAACCCTGCACCTGCTCCCGGTAGTGATGCGCCCCCCCCTTGCCGCTGTTGTTCTCATCGCCTGCTCCGGGCTTGTGGCCTGCGGCAGGATGAAGTCGGTTGTCGTGGTCTCCAAGCCATCGGAGGGGCCGCTTGTGCATGGGATCGTGGCGGAAGGCAAGTCCCGCTCCGTGTTTGAGGAGGTTGTCGGATCGGTAAGGGCGAAGTCCGTGGCCAGCATCGAGGCCAAGGTTTCCGGAAGGATTGCCAAGATGCATGTCGATCTCGGCCAGCGGGTCACCAAGGATCAGATCCTAGCTGAGATTGATGCCAAGGAGGTAAAGGCCCAGTACGATCGGGCGGTGGCGAACCGGGATCAGGCTCAGCGTGATTACAAGCGATTCGCTGACCTGCTCCAGAAACAGATCACCTCCCGTCAGGAATTCGACGCGGTCGAGGCGCGTTACCGTGTCGCCGAAGCAGCCCTGAGGGAGGCCGAGTCGATGCTCGGCTATGTCGAGGTTCGCTCTCCCTTCGACGGAGTGGTGGTCAAGAAGCTTGCCGACACGGGTGATTTTGCGGCCCCGGGCAAGCCCATCCTCCAGATCGAGAATCCCGAGAAGCTCCGCTTTGAGGCTGATGTTCCCGAAGCCCTTATCGACACGGTGCGCTCCGGTGCCCCGGTCGATGTCGTGATCTCCTCGTTGCCGGCCCCACTTCACGGCACGGTCTCCGACATCTCCCCCTCCGCCGATCCGGTCTCGCGAACCTTTCTGGTAAGGGTCGAACTGCCCGGCGAGAAGGGATGTAAGGCAGGGCAGTTCGGCCGTGCGCTTTTCCCCACGGGCACTTACTCATCCATCGGGGTACCCTCATCGGCCGTTGTGCTCCGGGGCCAGATGGAGATGGTTTTCATTGATGACGGGGGCAAGGCCCGCCTTCGTCTCGTCAAGACCGGCAAGAGATTCGGCGACGATGTCGAGTTGCTCTCGGGCGTGTCACCGGGTGAGCGGATCATCACGGACCATGCTCGGGATCTAAACGACGGGCAGGCCGTCAGGTCTGCGCCATGAAGGATGTCCCCGTACAGCCCTCGTCGGGGATCGCCGGGCGGATGGCCGCCCTCTTCATCGATTCCAAGCTCACCCCCCTGATCGTCATCGGATCCCTCCTGTTGGGACTCTTTGCGATTGTCATGCTTCCCCGTGAGGAGGAGCCGCAGATCAAGGTTCCCATGGTGGACGTGATCGTCTCGTTGCCGGGCTTCACCGCCAAGGAAGTGGAGGAGCGGGCAACCCGCCCGATGGAGAAGCTGCTTTGGGAGATCCCCGGGGTCGAGTACATCTACTCCATATCCCTCACCGGAGAGAGCCGGATGATCGTGAGATTCGAGGTCGGGAAGAATCCCGACGAGAGTCTCGTACGCCTGACCGAGAAGCTTCGTTCAAATTATGACCGGATTCCGCTCGGTGTGGGCACTCCGCTCGTCAAGATGAAGACGATCGACGATGTCCCGATCCTTGCGCTCACCCTGCACAGCAAGGTCTACGATCACCTGACGCTTCGCCGACTGGCCGCCCAGATCGAGGACTCCATCAGGCAGGTGCCGCTTGTCGGGGAGACCATGATCATCGGCGGAGCACAGCGGCAGATCCGGGTGCTTCTGGATCCCGCGAAGCTGGCCAGCCGTAATCTGAGCCCTGCAGGAATTGTCCCGATGCTCCGGCAGGGCAACCGGCAGGATATTGCAGGAGCCGTGACCAAGGGGAATGCCGAGGTGATGATCGAGACCGGTGGATTCCTCCATTCGGCGGAGGAAGTCGAGGACATTGTCGTGGGTGTAAGTGGAGGAAAGCCTGTCTATCTCAAGGATGTTGCGGAGGTGAAGGATGGTACTGAGGAGCCTTCCCAGTACGTCCTGCATGGCATCGGGGGTAAAGAGTCGCCGGGGAACGAGGCGGCGGTCACGATCAGTGTGGCCAAACGCCCGGGGGCGAATGCCGTGGATATCTCGCGAAATGTCCTCCGCAAAATCGACCTTCTCAAGGGGACGGTCCTTTCATCCGACATCGGCATCACCGTCACGCGGAATTACGGGAAGACGGCTTCCGACAAATCAAACGAACTTCTCTTTCACATGGGGATCGCGGTGATCAGCGTGACGCTGCTGATCCTCTTCACCCTGGGATGGCGCGAATCCCTCATCGTGGCCGTCGCCATCCCGAGCACGCTGGCACTCACACTGCTGGTCTTTTACCTGATGGGGTTCACGCTCAACCGGATCACCCTTTTCGCCCTGATCTTCAGCATCGGCATCCTTGTGGATGACGCGATCGTGGTGGTCGAGAACATCGTCCGCCATTTTCACATGATGAGGTCGGAGGGCACCTCGCTCAGGAACATAGCGGTGGAGGCGGTTGCAGAGGTGGGAAACCCGACGATTCTCGCCACCTTCGCCGTCGTTTTCGCAATCCTGCCAATGGCCTTTGTGGGAGGACTGATGGGGCCCTACATGAGACCGATTCCGATCGGTGCAAGCTCCGCGATGCTCTTTTCCCTGCTGATCGCCTTCATGGTGACCCCGTGGGCCGCCATCCGGGTGCTTCGCTGGCGGGACGGACTCAGGCGCCTCGAGTCACATGGTGGAGCGAACGAGGCCAACGAGGATTTCTTCACCAGGATCTACCGCCGATACATGGGAGCACTCATTTCCAGCGCCAGACGGAGATGGGAGTTCCTCGGGGCAATCGTCGCCCTGCTCGTACTGGCCTTGGGCACGGTTGCCGTGGGTTGGGTGAAGGTTAAGATGCTACCCTTCGACAACAAGAGCGAGTTCCAGGTGATCCTGAACATGCCCGAGGGAACCTCGCTTGAAAGAACGGCGCAGGTCTGCCGCGAGATAGGGCAGGAGGTCGCCAAGGATCCCGAGGTCACAGACTACCAGGTCTATGCGGGCACGGCCTCGCCCTTCAATTTCAACGGCCTGGTCCGCCATTATTTCACCCGCCACGGATCCAACGTCGGGGATCTTCAGATCAATCTCCGCCCCAAGGAAGAGCGCAAGATTCAGAGCCACGAGGTTGCCAAGAGACTCCGTCCTTCCATCGCCGCCGTGGCCGCGAAATACGACGGCCGTGTCGCCGTGGCGGAAGTGCCCCCCGGTCCCCCGGTCCTGCAGACTCTTGTCACCGAGGTCTATGGTCCGACCGAGGAGGATCGCATCCGGTTGGCGCGCAGGATCATCGATATTTACAAGCAGACCCCCGGAGTGGTGGACGTCGACTGGTACATCGAGACGGACGAACCGAAGGTTCGCTTTGTCGTGGACAAGGAGAAGGCCTCCTTGCACGGCATCTCGGCCGACACCATTTCCAGAACCCTCAGGATGGCCGTGGGCGGTCAGGCCGTCGACCTTCTCCATATCCCGAGAGAGAAGGAAGATGTCGCCATCGTCGTGCAGTTACCAAGATCGATGAGGACTACTCCCGAGGAATTGCTCGCCCTTCGCGTGCGTTCCGGTGACGCCAACGCCCTTCCTGAGGCAGGAAACCCTTCCTCCCGCCTGGTTCCCCTGCGGGAGCTTGTCCGTCTGGAGGACTCGCTGATCGACAAAAGCATCCATCACAAGAACCTGCATCCCGTGACTTATGTCGTGGGAGACGTGGCGGGTGTTGTTGAGAGCCCCGTCTACGCAATCCTTGGGATGAATGCAGCGCTTGCAAAGCTCGATACGAGGGAGTTCGGAGGCGATGGGTCGCCTCTCCCCGTTTACAGCGCCACCCTGCCGGTGAGTGACGCCAAGCCTGCCGTGAAGTGGGACGGGGAGTGGCACATCACGATCGAGGTTTTCCGTGATCTCGGAAGTGCCTTCGGCGTCGTCCTGATCCTCATCTATATCCTCATGGTCGGCTGGTTCCGTTCATTCATGACACCGCTCATCGTGATGGCGGCCATCCCCTTCTCCTTGGTCGGCATCCTTCCGGCCCACGGGTTCATGCATGCCTTCTTCACGGCACCTTCTATGATCGGATTCATGGCCGGCGCGGGTATCGTGATCCGGAACTCGATCATTCTTGTCGATTTCATCGAGCAGCGGGTGAGGGAGGGGATGAACTTCCGCGAGGCGGTGGTCGATGCGGGTGCCGTCAGGTTCCGGCCGATGGTGCTCACCGCCATGGCCGTCGTGGTTGGCGGTGCCGTCATCCTTTCCGACCCGATCTTCCAGGGGCTCGCCATCTCACTGATGGCCGGGGAGATCGCAAGCCTGCTGATCAGTCGAATGGCCGTTCCCGTTCTCTACTTCATGGCTAACCACAAACAACATCCAGAAAACACCAGCACATGAACCATCCCATGAACTGGACAACCCTTCTTATCTTTCTGGCGGTCCTTGCCGCTTTTTTCATTTTCCGTCAGATGTCCCAGGTCTCCTCGGATGCCGCCAAGCAATACCTCCGGAAAGGAGCCGTCGTCATCGATGTCCGGGGCCCCGATGAATACGCTTCAGGGCATCTTCCCGGAACCGTCAATGTTCCCCTGGGTGAGCTATCCGGGCGGATCTCCAAGGTCAGCCCGGATAAAAACCACGTCATTCTGCTACATTGCCAGAGCGGTGGGCGCAGCGGCATGGCGGCAGGCACCCTGAAGTCACTGGGCTACACGAACGCTTATAATCTCGGCTCCTACTCCCGCGCAAAGGGAATCCTTTCGGGCGCGCAGAATAAGTAAGGAGGAGAGCATGACGCTTCCGACTATCTTGGGAGTCATGATTGGCGGTGGGCTGGGCTTTGCCTGGTACCGGTGGATCGGCAGTTCTTCGGGTACATGCCCGATGCTCTCAAATCCTTACTCGAGTATCGTCTACGGGATGATTCTTGGCGTCTTGATTGCGAAGAATCTGCGCTAAGAGCTTCCTAAAAGAACCACTTACTGCTGGCTCCGAGGATCACGACGTTGGGCACCGTTCCGTTACCGGCAGGGTTGATGATGTATTCCACGAAGGGCTTGAAGTTCGCCCACTTGGTGAGCTGGATGTCGTAGCAGGCCTCGATGATCTGGGTGCTGGAGAAGTGGGGTTGATAGGCGTAGGCGTTCTGAAGTGTGCGGCCCGGTGCCCCGGTGTTTGCATTGATCGGGTAATACTGCGTCGGCCCGTTCGGAACCGTGGCATTGTAGGTGCTGCCATAGTTGTTCTGCAGGGCCTGATTTTGGGAGTCGATCCACTGGTTGTACTGGTCGCTGTAGATGGCGCATCCGAGGCAGATGCCGATCATGTCATTGTCCCTAGTGGGGATGAGTCCCTTGTAGACCAGTCCCGTCTGGAAGTAGTAGGGGACCTGGCATCCGTTTGGCGGGGTGTAGGTGAACTCGTTGAAGGTATAGAGTCCCTGCTTGGAGACCTTGCCATGCATGGAGACCTGGTCCGTCTGATAGTTCTTTCCTTTCTCTGCAAAGAGTTGCTGATCGGCCTGAAAGTAGAGTCCCCAGATCACCGGGCTGACCTGGGTAGAAACCGGTCTTCTAGCCCCGTATGCATCAGTGGTAAATGCCACCGGAGTGAATTGGGAATTGTTATTCCCCCAGATGTAGCTGCCGATCACATACTTCCCCTCGAGTCGGTCTTTTCCGAACCTCGGCTCCCAGCCGATTTCGTTCACGTTGAATAGACCGTTCTGGGAGTACTGGCCGCCGTTGCCCTGGTCATAGGGGCTGGAGGTGTAGTAATTCGGTGACGTGACGGACTGGCCGGATGAGTTTTTGTAGGTCTTGGTGCCGGTGACAGTGCCCGAAGGACGGGATCCCGCGTTCTGTGTATTAGGCTTGAACGTTGTGGAGCCTCCCATGCCGCCGAATCCATGGTTGTTCGCAATTCCTGGGACCCAGCCGAGGTTCTGCCGTGCACCGGGAATCAACTTGCCGTCTCCACCCATTACGGGAGTGACTTGCCCCGAGGAGCGGAACTTGCCGAGATAGCTGTTGGGCACCGAGGTGTAAGGGTACACGCTTGTTGCCCCAAACTGGGTGGGGTTGGGTCCTCCCATGTTGGAGTTCGCCCAATAAAGGCCGGTTTGAATGTAGGTGTCACGACGCGGCTTCACGCGAAGCGTTGTTCCCCAAGCTCCGAAGGTGTTTCCCCATGGGACCGGGCTGGTTCGGTAGGCATAGGAGGAGGTCCTGGAGGGGTTCGTAACCACAATGCCGGGCCCTGCATTGGCGCCGATGCCCTTGCTCGTGGTGATGGCTTGGTTCTCGAAGATCTTCGAGAGCGGTTGCTGCAGGAACTGCTCGTAAGGATTTTCCCAGCCGATGTTGAAGTATAATTCCTTTTTCTTGGAGCTGTATTCCAGCATCTGGGAGAGGTTCCAGAGTTCCGCCCCGTTGGGCATGTTGCTGGGGGCGATGAAGTTCGGGGTTCCGGCCGCCCAGCGCGGGTTTCCGCCTGTGCGGTAGCGCCAGTAGGAGGAGATGCTCCAGCCGCTGAACACCGGAAAAAGTTTTTCCAGATCGAGGGTTCCCTTGAGCTTCATGTCGAAGCACCAGTTGCTGAGTGGTTGGTTGGGAAGTCCGCCCGAGACCTGACCGAAGTATGCCTCCTTGATGTCCCCCTTGACGCTGAAGCCGTAGGTTTTCATGGGGGCCTCAAGGCCGAACCATTTGTAAGAAGCCCCGTAACTTTGGCCCCACCAATCGGAAAGGAAGTTTTTGTGAGAGGTGTTATCGGAGGTCTGCTGTGCACCTGCGATTCCGGCATGGAACAGCGAGAAAGCCGCAACCAGGCTCAAGGGAAGCCTTCGGGAGCCGGTTGGCAGGTTGCTACAGAACATCGTGAAAAAAGGGGGGGCTGAAATACCCCCCCGAGTTTCAGCGCTTGCGACCTACAGTGCAAGAATCAGATCGCGAAGTCCTTGTACTCGGGACGGGCGATCTCGGTCGGGGGAAGGAGCATTCCCGCGGCCACCGTGGCGTTGGTGCCGGGTTCGATCAGAATGAAGGATCCTGTGAGGCGATTGGTCGCGTAGCCGTCGTAGATGAGGGGCTTGGCTGTCCTCAGGCGGATCTCGCCGAGGTCGTTCATGGCGAGTTCGGCGATGCCATCCTCCTTCTCGAGGGTGGAGATATTGATCCGGTGGTCTATAGAGGTCACGGCCGCCTTCACGGTCTGCGTGGTATGCTTGAGAAGGTACTGCTTGCCCGGGGTAAGGGGGCGGGGATTCATCCAGCAGATCTTGGCATGAAGTTCCGAGGAGGCTCCCGGAAGATCCTCCGAATCGACGATCACGTCGCCGCGGCTGATGTCGAGATCGTGCTCCAGGACCAGTGTCACCGACTGCGGGCTGAAGGCCTCCTCGAGCGGGCCGTCCAGGGTCCAGATCTGCTTCACCGTCGAGCTGAAGCCGCTCGGCAGGACAGTCACCTTCTGCCCGACCTTCACGATGCCGCCTGAGATCTGTCCGCTGAGACCGCGGAAGTCATGGAGCGCATGATCGGTGGGGTTGTTCGGGCGGTTCACCCACTGGACCGGCATCCGGAAATTGGAGAGGTTCCAGTCGCTGGCGATGTGGACGGTCTCGAGATGTCCGAGCAACGTGGGGCCGGCATACCAGGGGGTGTTCGTCGAGTGGCTGACGATGTTGTCGCCGTTGAGGGCGCTCACCGGGATGAACTGCACGTCCTTGATGTCGAGACGCGGGAGGAACTCGTCGAACTGTTCCTTGATCTCAAGGAATCGTTCCTCGCTCCAGTCGACCAGATCCATCTTGTTGATCGCGACGACGAGGTGAGGGATGCGGAGCAGGGAGGCGATGATGGAATGACGGCGGCTCTGCTCGATGACTCCCTGGCGCGCATCGACCAGGATGATCGAGAGGTTGGCCGTCGAGGCACCGGTCACCATGTTCCTGGTGTACTGAACGTGGCCGGGAGTGTCGGCGATGATGAACTTCCGGTGAGGGGTCGCGAAGTAGCGGTAGGCCACGTCAATGGTGATCCCCTGCTCCCGCTCGGCACGGAGCCCGTCGGTCAGGTTGGCGAGGTTGATCTGGCCTCCGCCGGTGATGTCGGCGGAGCGCTCAAGCGCCTCGATCTGATCCTCCATGAGTGACTTGGAGTCGTAGAGGAGGCGGCCGATCAGGGTCGACTTGCCGTCATCGACGGATCCGCAGGTATTGAATCGGAGAAGGTCTACCGGATGGATTTTGGGAGCTTGAAGCTGGGAGCTGGGAGTTGGCATGTGAGAATTGGAGCTGGAAGTTGGACGTTGGGAGATAGGGGGTTAGTTTCTATCAAGGGAGCGAAGGAGACCGCTGGTGAGTCTTCCTGTGAGGTTGGAAAGCTCTGTCAGTGCTGAATGGGTTTTGGGAGAAATGAAGCCGATATCCTTCAGAAGGTGAAGTTGGGAGCGGAGTTCCCCACAAGAAGCGCGGGCAATGTTGTAGAATTGTTTCTTTTCCAGTTTGTGTAGCCGTTCGAACCCTTCGGCGATGTTGGACATGATCGAAACGGCGGAGCGCTGAATCTGGTCGCGGAGGCTGAAATCCGAGGAAAGAGGTTTTTCCCGGGTGATCCGATAAACGGACACCGCAAGAGCCTTTGCTTCTTTCCAAGCTTCAAGTTCCTCAAAGGTTTTCATCCTATCTCCTAGCTTCCAACTCCTAGCTACTAGAAGTAACCTGCTTTTTTCCGGTCCTCCATGGCCGCCTCGGAGACGCGGTCGTCGGCTCGGGAGCCGCGTTCCGTCACGCGGGCGGCGGCGATCTCGGCGATGATGTCGTCGCAGTTAGCGGCGGGTGATTCAACGCATCCTGTGCTTATGATGTCGCCGATGGTTCGGACGCGGACGATCATCTCCTTCACTTCCTCGTTGGCCTTTGCCGGCATGAGGTCGGTGTCGGGAACCCACTGGCCCCCTCGGCGGACGCAGCGTCGCTTGTGACTGAAGTAGATCGAGGGCACTTCGAGCTTCTCTCGCTTGATGTATTCCCAGACATCCATCTCGGTCCAGTTGGAGAGGGGGAAGACGCGCATGTTCTCGCCGGGATTGAGCCGGCCGTTGTAGAGGTTCCAGATCTCCGGACGCTGGTTCTTGGGATCCCACTGGCCGAAGCTGTCGCGGAAGCTGAAGAATCGTTCCTTGGCCCGGGCCTTCTCCTCGTCGCGGCGGGCTCCGCCGATGCAGCAGTCGAAGCGGAACTCCTCGATGGCTCCCAGAAGGACGGGGATCTGGAGTTGGTTGCGGCTGATCTGTCCGGGAGCCTGAACGGCAGTTCCTTTCTCAAGGGCCTCGTCGACCGTGCGAACGATGAGCTTGGCATGGAGTTCCTTGGCGCGACGGTCGCGGAACTCGATGAGTTCGGGAAACTCGTGGCCGGTCGCCACATTGAGGAAAGGCATCGGAATGTCTGAGGGGCGGAACGCCTTCTCGGCCAGGCGGAGCAGGCAGATCGAGTCCTTGCCGCCGGAGAAGAGGATGGCGGGACGCTCGAACTCCGAGGCGACCTCACGCATGATGTGGATCGCCTCCGTTTCAAGGTAATCCAGATGATCGAGATGATAGCTTTTCACAAGATAGGGAATAGGTGCTGGGTAATGGGTTATAGGGAAAGGGCAGAGGGGAACTGTTTGCTATGAACGCGTGCTGTGAGAGCGCATGAGGCCTGAGATGAGTTTTCCTGTTTTGATGCAGAGTTCGAGAAGCGCACTTTGTTCGGATTCCGAAATGAATTTGTTATCCAGTAGCAGGTAGGTCATGGATCGGACTTCGCCGCAGGAGCGGCGCGCATAGTTGTAAGCTTGTCGTTTTTCAGCGATGTGAAGGGTTTCCCATCCCTCCGCCAAATTGTTCATGACGGAGACAGCTGCACGTTGCAGTTGGTCGCGGAGTCCGAAGTCCTTTGATAGAGAGGGGCTTTTGCACAGTGAGTAAACCTGATTGCTGAGAACGCGCGCGGATTTCCAAGCTTCCGAGTTTTCAAAAGGTTCGCTCATGTGATTGCCCCATCACCTATTGCCCATTCCCGATCGCCGACCCTCCCCAGCTCGCATGCAGTCCGCATTCGCGTTTCTCGTCGGCCTTGGCGGGATCGAAGTAGTCCCACTCGTTGGGCAGTTTGTGCTCCGCGAGGTAGGCTTCCATTTCCGCGTCGGAGAAATAAAAGACGGGGCTGATCTTGAGGGAGCCGAAGTTGGCGTCCGCGGAGACGATGTCGAGTTCCGCGCGGTTCGGGTTCTGCACCTTGCGCAGGGCCGTGATCCAGATCGTGGGAGCCAGTTCCCTCATGCCACGCTGGAAGGGTTCCAGCTTCATGAGGGTGCTGAATTTCTTCAGCCCTTCCTCATCTTCGGGAGTCGGGATCGGGCCATCGATCGCATCGCGGTGAGCGGGTGTGATCTTCGGAAGGTATGCCTTGAGATGGAGGCCCAGGAGGCTTTTCACCTCCTCCGCGTGCCTGTAAGTGGCCGGACGGTTGTAACCGTGGTCCACCCAGAGGACGGGAATGTCGGCCTGTGCCTGCGTGGCAAGGTGAAGGACAACCGCCTCGTAGGGGCGGAAGTTTGTGGAGACGACGGCCCGTCCTCCGGTTTCGCGGGCATGGGCCACCGCCCAGCGCGTGATCTCCAGCGGCGATTTGCCGCGGAGTTCCGCGTTCCATGATGCGATCTGCTCTTGGGATGCTGGCACGGCTGGAAGTCGATCGGCTCAGGCTGCCTGGGTCCCGACGCTGTGGAAGGTGGCGTCCGCAGGGAGGATCTCCCGGTCGCAGAAATCACCGAAGCCTTCGTCATCGCGGCGCTCCTTGGCGTAGCGCTTGATGATCGGGGCAAGCCGGGTCACGGCGTCGTCGATGGTGATGCTGGGCGAGAAGAGGCGGTTCAGTCTGGTGCCGTTGTACTTGGCGCCGAGGTAGAGGGCGTACTTTCCCGGAGCCTTGCCGACGAAGCCGATCTCGGCCAGATAGGGACGGGCGCAGCCGTTCGGGCATCCTGTGATGCGGAGGCTGATGGCGTCGTCGTGGAGTCCCGCCTCATCGAGGACGGTTTCGAACTTCCCGAGGATGGAGGGAAGGTCCCGCTCGCTCTCCGCCAAGGCCAGTCCGCAGGTGGGGAGAGCCACACAGGAGAGGGCGTTGAGACGAAGTGCGGAGCGATTGTTCTCGTTGGAGAGTCCGTGTTTCTCGAGAATGGCATTGATCTCGGCCTTCTTGGCGGTGCTGACGCCGGAGATGGTGAGGTTCTGCGAAGGGGTCAGGCGGAAGTCCCCCTCGTGGATCTGGGCGATCTCGCGGAGGGCGGTCTTCATCGGCCATCCGTCGACATCCTTGATGCGTCCGCTCAGGATGTGGAGGCCGTAGAACCAAGTGCCGTCGGCGCACTCGTGCCAACCGTGGGGATCCTCGATGGTGGTGAAGGTGTAGGGACGGGCAGGCTCGAACTTCAGCCCCGTCCGCTTTTCCACCTCGCCACGGAACCAGTCGATCCCGCGGTCCTGGATGGTGTATTTCAGACGGGCGTGCTTGCGATTGGTCCGGTCGCCGAAGTCACGTTGCGTGGTGAGGACAGCCTCACCGACAGCGTTCACCTTGTCCGAGGGAATGAAGCCGAGCACATCGGCCAGACGCGGGAAGGTCTCCGCATTGCCGTGGCTCATGCCGAGTCCGCCGCCCACCGTGACATTGTAGCCCAAGAGCTTGCCGTTCTCGGCGATAGCGATGAAGCCGAGATCCTGGGAGAAGACATCGACATCGTTCGATGGAGGGATGGCGAAACCGGTCTTGAACTTACGCGGGAGGTAGGTCTCCCCGTACATCGGTTCGGTTTCGGGCTCGCCTCCTGCGACCAGTTCCTCGTCGAGGTAGATCTCGTGGTAGGCGCGGGACTTCGGCAGGGCGAACTCGCTCCAGGCCACGGCGTGATTGTAGACCTCCTGCTGGACGGGATCGCGCTCGGGATTGGGCGGGGCCATCACGTTACGGTTCACGTCGCCGCAGGCGGCGATGGAATCGAGCAGAGCCTGGTGCATTCCCTTCACGAGTTTCTTCACGTTTCCCTTGAGTACGCCGTGGAACTGGAAGGTCTGGCGCGTGGTGAGGCGGAGGGAAGGGGAGGCGATTTCGTCGGCCAGCTTGTCGAGGACAAGCCACTGCTTGGAGGTTGCCTTTCCTCCCGGGAGGCGGACACGGAGCATGAAGGCAAAGGCCTTTTCCTTCCCTTCCTTTTTGAGGGGATTCCGCAGATCGCGGTCATCCTGCATATAGAGGCCGTGGAACTTGGAGAGCTGGTTGCTCTCCTCGGAGATGTTTCCCGTGGAGGTGTCGGCCAGATCGGCGGCTATGTTTCCGCGGAGATGGCGCGAATTGATCTTCATTCCCTCGTTGGCGGCGAGGGGTTTGGAAGCGGTGTTGTCGGTGCTCATGGGTGTGTTGATGAAGGTGTGGTGTGAAAGTGTATTACTAATGACAAAAGACGACTGAAAGGATCGATGGAAAACGTTTTGTGTGTCGTGTTGTTGCGAAAGTAGTGAGACTTTTAAGCTATTTTGATAGAAGAAATGTGAATTTTATCAGAAGCTGTCCTTTCAGCGAGAAGAATCAGCAATATTTGGAATATATAACGATTATAAAGATCGTTAATATAAGAGCGCGAAACTTTTGCATTCCTCACAATCTTCCCTGATCCCGATCGCCCATTCCCGATTTCTGTTTACCAGCTTTTACGCGCGTGGATGAGCGGCATCATAGGCTTTCTTCAGCCGTTCTGTGGTCACGTGTGTGTAGATCTGGGTGGTGGTCAGGCTGGCGTGACCCAGTAGCGACTGCACGCTACGGAGGTCGGCCCCGTTGTCGAGCAGATGGGTGGCAAAGGAATGGCGCAGCTTGTGCGGGCTGAGCGTTGCTGGCAGGCCCGCTTCACGGACGTAGTTCTTGAGCAGCAGCCAGATGGAGCGGTGCCCCAGCCGCTTGCGGCTCTTGTTGAGGAAGAGCGGCCCGCTCTGGACATTGGCCTGATGGCGGTAGCGGGATAGGGCCTCGAGAGCGAGTCCTCCGACGGGGACGATTCTCTCTCTCGAGCCCTTGCCCACCACTCGGACTGTTTCCCCGATCGGGTCGAGGTCCCTCACATCGAGTGAGGCAAGTTCCGCCAGTCGGAGTCCCGAGGAGTAGAAGAGTTCCAGGATCGCCGTGTCGCGCGCCGCCATCCATTCGGTGGCCTGTTTTAATTTCACCTTCGAGGCGGGCTTTTCCATCAGGGCCGTGACCTGAGGGATGGTCAGGAACTGGGGAAGCGCTTTATCCGGCTTGGGGAGGGAGACCAGCTTCAGTACATTCGACGGGACGACCCCCTTCTCGGTGAGATGGTTGTAGAGACTGCGGAGTGCCGCGAAGTGGAGACGGATGGTGGCTCGCGAGCGACCACGCTTCATCAGGTCAAAAAGATAGGCCCTGAAGTCATCCGCGGAAGCAGCCGTCCAGGAGAGGTCGGGCATGAAGAGCCTGAAGGCCGCAAGCGCCTGCCGGTAGGAACGGAGTGTCTGGGGAGAGTAGTTCTTTCCATCCCCCAGATAACCGAGGAATTCCTCCGCAACGGGATCGGCCGCAGCATCCCGGGACGAGTCGGGTGAACTCTCCGCTGAATGATTCCTGGAAATTCGGGCCATTGGGCGAGGTTAGGGTTTTACGAAGGGATTTTGTAATCAGGAAATTAGGAATTCAGGAAAATAACGACAAGCCCTGCCTCCGCCGATCTGCATTGCTCTCATCCTGCCATATCAGAACTCTTCGGTTTTTTCGTTCACCCTTCCGCCTCGAGTTCGTTTAAAAGAATTGCTTCACTTCCTCGACGGCGAATTATTCCAAATGCGCATCCTTTTCACCAAGCTCCGCCACATCGGCGACAACCTCCTGGTCACCCCGATCATGGTGGCGACCAGGCGGAAGTATCCCGATGCCGAGATTTGGCTGGCCGTGCGCAGAAGCACGGAGGGGATTCTGGCCGGTTGTTCCGAGATTGACAGGATCGTGACCACCGCACGCCCCGAGGAGACCAAGAGGTCTTGGAGCGACAAGGTCGGTGATTTTGCGACGCTTTCGTTGATTGCCCGCACACGATTCGACTATGCCTTCGAGCTTGGTGACAACGACCGGGGGCGCACTTTGGTGGCAGCATCCATGGCTCCTGTCCGCGGGGCTCACCGCGGGGAACCCGGACTGAATGCGTTCTGGCAAAGGGCCTTCACGGACATCGTGCCGGCCGAGCGTTCCTCCATGCATCAGGTGGAGATGGATTACATCATCCCCAAACGGGTTTTGGGACTTCCCGAGGAACCTCCCGCATTGCGCTTCGATGCGTCGGCGACCCGTCCATGGGGCGCTTCCTTCGATCCGGAGAGTGAGGAGTTCGCCGTCCTTCATGCCGCCACCCGTTGGGAGAGCAAGTCGTGGCCCTTCGATCGCTGGCGCGCCACCTTGGCCAGGCTCTTGGAATTCACGCCTCGCGTCATTGTGAGTTGTGGTCCCGGGACCGCTGAGCGAAAGGAAGCGGAGGCGCTTTGTTCCGGATTCGGCGATCGGGTCGCGACGACTGGAGGCAAGGCCTCCTGGGGGCAGTTGGCTTGGCTGCTTCAGCGTGCCCGCTACTACGTCGGAGTTGATACGGCGGCCATGCACCTTGCGGCGGCGATGCAGTGCCCGTCGGTGACGCTCTTTGGCCAGAGTATTCCAGGGCAGTTCGGCCCCTGGCGTTGCCCTCATGTCATGGTTGCACCGGCCGGAAGAAAGGTGGGCGAACCCTCGGAGAAGCCGGGGGGAGTCCCTAATTACCGGATGCTGTCAATCGGCGTGGATGATGTCGTTTCGGCATGTGTGCGGGCATCGGCAATGAAGTCCGGACTATTGCATTCCTGATCATGACGAAGTTGACCATAGGATTCCTACGACGTGGTTATTCGCCGACGGGTGGTGTCGAAGCCTATCTAAAAGGGCTCGCCCGGGGGCTCTTGGCCGAGGGGCACAGACCTGTTCTTTTTGGAACCGACTCATGGCCCGTATCGGAGTGGCCCGGCGGTGAAATCCTGCGATGCCGCGGTAAGAGCCTTTCAGCTTATGCCGGGGAAGTGTTGTGTCATAAGGAGTCATCTGGCATTCCTTTCGATCTGACGCTTTCCGTGGAAAAGGTGCCCGGTTGCGACATCTACCGCACGGATGAGGGCGTGCATGCAGCATGGCTTCATGCACGATCCCCTCATATCTCCCCTTGGGCTGGGTTTTATCAGGGGATCAGTCCCAAGCATCGAGAGAAACGTCGGCTTGAAAGGGAGATTTTCAAGTCCGGCTGCACTCGGCTCGTTGTTTCGCTATCCCAAGGCATCAGTCGTGATATCACTTCATACTATGGCTATCCCTCGGGGCAGATCACCTTGATCCGGAACGGGGTTTCGGGTCCCGGGCTCGTTCCCTTGCAGCGCAAGGAGGCGGCTCGTCGTGAGTTGGGGATTTCTCCGGGGGAAAAGGTGGTGCTCTTTGTGGGGACGGGTTGGGAACGCAAGGGATTGCGCTTTGCCATCCGTGCAACGGAGTTGCTGGGTGATTCGAAGGTGAAGCTTCTGGTCGCGGGCAAAGGACCCGAGTGGAAGTACGACTCACCCGTTGTTCGCTTTTTGGGGCCGGTCAAGGAGATGGAGTCTGTTTACGCTGCTGCGGAACTGCTTCTCTTCCCCACCATTTATGATCCCTTCCCTCTGTCCGCGATGGAGGCGCTGGCCGCGGGGGTTCCGGTTATAACCACTGCCGCAAATGGAGTCTCCGAGATCATGACCGCAGGTCTCCATGGAGAGATTGTACAGAATCCCTCCGACGTCACCGCATTAAGCAAGGCCCTCGACAAATGGATTGCTCTACTGGAGGATCCGGAACGGAGTTTGTTGACTCGTGAATCGTGCGTTGCATTGGCTTCACAGTACACCCTCGAGCGCAATCTTCGGGAGACCCTCGCGGTGATCAGGGAGTTGATGGAGGAAAAACGGGGGCAGGTAACCGTTAATCGTTGATCGGGTGCCTTTGCCCGCCATTCGTCACTCCACCCGCTTTACCGAGACCTCCACCACCATTTCCCGGGTGCCCTTGCCGCGGAAGGTTCCGCCGACGGGACGGATGTCGCCGTAGTCGCGCCCCGCGGCGATCTTCACGTAGCGGGTGTCGGGTTCCCTGCGGTGGGTCGGGTCGTATCCATTCCACCCAAATCCGGGGATGAAGACCTCGATCCAGGCATGGCTCGCCTCGATTTCCCCGGGGAGCTTGTGCTGGTTCAAAAAGTATCCGCTGACATAACGCGCCGGAATGCCGTGCGTGCGGCAGAGTCCGAGCATCAGGTGGGCGAAGTCCTGGCAGACCCCCTGTTTCCTTTGGATCACCTCGACGGCGCGGGTGTTCACGTTGGTCGAGAGAGGGGTGTACTTGTAGTTGCGGTGGATGTGCTCGCCGATGGCCACGGTGTCGGTCCAGACATCGCGGAGACCGTCCGGAAGGGCGTCGACGGCTTCCCTCCAGACATCGGCACCCAATGAGACGAACTCGGTGTCGTGCAGGAAATCAAAGTGGTGCTCCTTCACGGAAGCCTCGGTGAGCGCTGCCGAGCCGGCCTGCGGAACGGGACCGCGTGAATCCGGCAGGGTCCTGACAAGCGAGGCCGCCTCCACCGTGAGAGATTCGTGCGGGTTCTGGACGTCGAAGTAGTGAACGCAGTTGGAGTAGAGGTCCGGATAGTCGCGGATCACCGAGTCGGGATCGATCCGGAAGCTGAATTCCCGGCATTCCTGCAGGTGGTCGCTCACCGGTTGGAGGCGGGCCTCGTTAAAGCTGTCGTGGACGGGGCCCTCGTAGCTGTAGCGGGTCACGTGGGAGATGCCGAGGAGCAGCGGTTTGCTCCATACGCACTCATCCGCGGGGGTCGCGGAGGCTTCGTTCTGCGGGGTCATTGCTGCTGTTGCATCTGCTGCTGGTGAAGGAGGATCTCCGCCTGGATGTCGACGGGAGGATGGTACATGTATTCCTGATAGATGTGATCGTCGAGACGATCGAGGACGGTCTGGACCCCCTGGAGAAACTGGTGGAGCCCGCTGTTCTGAATCTCATCGATCGTGAGGAAGTTCAGGTCGGAGAGCAGCTTGCCGAAGGCCCGCTCCTCGGGGCTCCGGTACTCCCGCCGCTCTTTGCCGCTGAGACGGTGGAGGTCCTCGTCGAGGCGCTGCATGCAGGCGCGGATCGAGCGAGGGAAGGTCGTCGAGAAGATCAGGAACTCGGCGACCTTCTTGGGCAGGATATCCTCGACGTGGAATTTCCTGTAGGCCTCGAGCGCGCTGGCCGAGCGGAGGATCGCCTGCCACTGCGCGGCATCCACCGCTCCGCCGACGTCGGCGATGCTCGGGAGCAGGATGTGATACTTGATGTCGAGGATGCGGGTGGTCTTGTCGGCACGCTCGAGGAACTTGCCGATATTCATGAACTCGTATCCCTCGCTTCGCGTGAAGGTGGAGGCGGTGATGCCCTGGAAGAGATGGGAGTACTTCTTGATCTGCTCGTAGAACTCGTGCGCGCCGCTCTGCCAGACCTCACGGGCATTTTTCGACTTCAGGAAGAGGTAGCACTCGTTGAGTGCCTCGAACATCTCCAGGGAGATCTGGTCGCGCACCTGCCTGGCATTCTCGCGGGCCGTGAAGAGGCAGGAGATGATCGAATTGGGGTTCTCTTCCCGGAAGGTGAGGAACTCCGTCACGTTCTCGCTGTCGGCCCGCTCGTAGAGCCTGAAGAAGGTCTCCTCGTCGCCGGCCGAGCAGAGGATCGGGAGCCAGTGCTCCTTGAGTTGCTGGTCGTTGAGATCGGCGAAGTCCAGCATCAGCTGCAGGTTCACGTCGAGGAGGCGCGCGACGTTCTCCGAGCGCTCTATGTAGCGGCTCATCCAATAGAGCGAGTTGGCGACGCGCGAGAGCATCACCTGGGAGTCGCGCCTGTCGCTGATCGGCTTCTGGGCCGTGGGAACGGGAGTGTTAAAATCGCTCATTGTCTGGAAAGTGATGGATCGTCCGCCTCAGGAATCCCCGTAGAGGACCCAGCTGTCCTTCGATCCTCCCCCCTGGGAGGAGTTCACCACCAGGGATCCCTTGCGGAGGGCCACGCGGGTGAGACCCCCCGGAGTCACCGTCGTCTTCTCGCCGCAGAGGATGTAGGGGCGCAGGTCGACATGGCGCCCCTCGAAACCTTCCCCGCACCAGGTGGGGTGCCGTGAGAGTGAGATCGGATGCTGGGCGATGAAGTTGCGCGGATTGGCCCGGATCTGCTCGCGGAAGGACTCGATCTCCTCCCGTGAGGCCCAGGGGCCCATCAGCATCCCGTAGCCGCCCGCCTCGTTGGCGGACTTCACCACGAGCTTCCCGAGGTTCTCCATGATGAAGACTCGGTCCTCCGGTTCGCTGGCCAGGAAGGTTCCGACATTCGGCAGGATCGGTTCCTCGCCGAGGTAGTATTTGATCATCTTCGGGACGAAGTAATAGACCACCTTGTCGTCGGCAACCCCCGTTCCGATGCTGTTGGCGAGGCTCACGTTGCCGGAGCGGTAGGCATGGACCAGACCGGGAACGCCCAGAAGGGAGTCGGGACGGAAGACCGTCGGATCCAGGAAGTCGTCGTCGATGCGCCTGTAGATCACGTCGACGGGAACGAGTCCCGAAGTGGTGCGCATGTAGACCTTCGCGTCACGGACGACCAGATCGCGCCCCTCCACGATCGGGATACCCATCTGACGTGCGAGGAAGGCGTGCTCAAAATAGGCGCTGTTGAAGACCCCGGGTGTCATCAGCACGACATTGGGTTGCGAAGTGCCGAGCGACGGCGGGGAGACATACTGCAGGACCTTGCGGAGTTCCGCCGCATAATTGTCGACCGGTTGCACGCGTGCCGAGCGGTAGAGATCGGGGAAGGCCCTCTTCAATGCAGCGCGGTTCTCCAGCATGTAGCTTGCGCCCGAGGGGCAGCGGAGATTGTCCTCCAGGACTAGATAGTTGCCGTCACGGTCGCGGATCAGGTCGGTGCCGCAGATATGGATGTAGATGTCCTTTGGCACATTGAAGCCCATGAACTCACGGCGGAAATGCTTCGCCCCGAGGATATAGTGGGGAGGGATGACTCGGTCCTTGAGGATCTTCTGATCGTGATAGATGTCGTGCAGGAAGAGGTTGAGCGCCGTGATGCGCTGGATCAGCCCTTTCTCGATCCTCCTCCACTCGCTGTCGGGAATGACCCTCGGCACCAGATCAAAGGGGAAGATGCGCTCGGTACCCTGATCGTCATTGTAGACCGTGAAGGTGACGCCGCTTCGCATGAAGGCCAGATCGACCGCCGTCTGCTTGCGACGGTGCTCCGCCTGATCAAGGATTTGGAGCCGCTCAGCGATCCGACCATAGTGAGGCCTCACGGTCGCCTTGTCGGCGAACATTTCGTCAAAGAAGTCTTCGGGTTCGTAGCGGTCGATGAGCATGGGGAGGGGAGGGGAGCGGGAAAAGCTGAAGGCTGAAGGCTGAAGGCTGAAGGCTGAAGGCTGAAGGCTGATCAGTGATGGGTGGGAGGAACTATTAAAAGCAATTTTCGGGCCAGATTTCCGGGAATCAGTTCTTCAGCATAAGTTCTCTGACTCTGTGCTCGTAGGAGTCGCGGGCATTCAGGAAGGCAAGGCGTCCCGTCTTGTCGATCAGCCAGAGGGTGGGGAGGGTGTTGATCCCGAAGTTCCGCGCGATCGCGTTCTGCCAACCCATTCCGTCAAATGCCGTCGGCCAAGTAATCCCGAGGGTCCGCATCGCGGCACTGAGGTCGGCCTTATTGCGGTCGAGGCTCACCGTGGCGATGCGGAGAGCCGGTTCTCCCGCCGCGTATTTCGCGAAGTATCCCATCCAGACAAGGCTCGGTGCCGATTCCGCCGACCAGAAGACGATGGCCGTGACATGGCCGCGCTCCTTGGCGAGGTCGAACCTGCTTCCATCCGTGGCCGTGAAGCCGAGATCCAGCGCTTGTCCCAGCAGTTCTAACTGTTTTTTGTCATCCTTAAGTCGCTGGTGCATGCTCTCCTCCTTGCAGAGCGAGATCGCCTCTTCCAGAAGCGGTCCCTTCTGCTCCGGATGGCTGTTGCAGAGGGCCGCGGCTTCGGCCAGCAGCCTTGCGGAGCGGTGGTCTTGGGGGAAGGCGGCCGCGAAGTTCCTCGCATTCGCCACCGCGTTCTCCCGGCGCACATCGGCAGTGGCACCGAGATCCTGCCACTGCAGAGAGATCCTGCGGAACATCGCCTCGGCCTTGAGCGATGGGTCGGGCACCGTCCGCTCCAGTTCCTTGAGCTTGGTGACCGCTTGCCGCACCCCCTCCTTGTCTGCGGAGAGCGATGCGAGGCGCCCCTGAGCGGAGGCGATCCTTACCCGCGCTTCCCAGGCGTGCGGGTCATCGGGCGATTCGCGGAGGAAGGCCTCGTTGGCCGCTATCTGAGCGCGGAAGTGTCTGGCCATCGACTCCTTGGCCTTGGTGGGATCCTGGGAGAGCTGGGTCACCGGGACATCGAGCGCGGTCACCTTTTCCCAGCCGGCGCTCAGTGACGGGATGGAGGCCAGCAGCGCAAGCAGGAGGATGGATCGTATCTTCAGGATCTTCATGGTGTCGCCTTTTTCGAGGTGGGGGCCGAGGGTGATGGTTTCTTGAGTGAAAGGAAAAGGGGGCAGTGATCGCTTGCGTCGTTCCAGCAGGAGGGGCGGGCGATGCCTGATTGAGAGTGATCGATCTCCGACTCCAGTTTCTTGGAGACCATGATGTAGTCAATCCGCGAGTAGACATCGGCCGCCGACCAGTATTCCGTCCAGACCTCTCCCCGGTCATCGGCGAGCGGTAGCGCCTTCAGGCTGTCGGGCCACTCCGGGTTGCCCGTGATCTGACGGATGGCCTTCTCGTTCTTGGTGTCGTTGAAGTCACCCATCAGCACCAGCCCCGTTGCCGGATCGTTGCGGAGGATATTCCTGACATATCGCCTCAGATACTCCGCTTCGGCTTCGCGGAGACCCGCCTGGTCATATTCCGCCACCTCCATCTTCGCTTTCAGGTGTACGCAGAGGATCCGGATCCTCTCGCCCGGCGCCCTCTCCACCGTGACATCCAGAATGCCGCGTGGACTGTGGAGCGTCATTCCGTTGACGCGTAGCGGAATGTCATTCTGCGAGTTGTGCTCCGTGATCGGATAGCGGCTGATCAGGGCCAGGTGACGGGTCGTGTCGGCCGCCTGCAGGTATTCAACATGGGGAAGGTCGATCCCCGCTTTGCGCAGGCGGCGTTGGAGGTCGGCAAACTGACCCGGATCTCCAATCTCGATGAGTCCAAGGACATCCGGGTGGATGCTTCCGATGATCTGGACGACGGCCTTCTTTTGCGTCTCGGGCTTGCCGGCATTCGTGCGGAGTTGACCATTGATTCGCCGTGCCATCGGCAGATAATTCTCCACATTGTAGGTGGCGATACGTATTCCCTGCCCGGATGCGGATTCCGGGACTTCACTCCCATAGGCCGCAACGAGGCACGCGGCTACCGACTGAAAAAAGATGAGATAAGACCGGATGGCGAAGCCGGTACGGGTGAGCGTGCTCCTCACCAGAAAGCCTTCAGGACGGCTTCTGGTCGTCCTTTGTCTCAGTGTCGGCGGGAGCCGCGGGTGAGGAGGGCTTGGCGACTTCCTTGTCGAACTCCTCCTTAGCCTTCTTGAACTCGTTCACGCTCTGGCCGAGACCGCGGGCCAGTTCGGGAAGACGCTTTGCCCCGAAGAGCACGAGCACGATCACCAGCAGGATGATCAGATCGGGGCCGCTCGGGATGCCGAAGGCCAGAAAGGTAACGGATGCTGCCGCGATTGGGAGAATAGCCATGACATACCCTCTACCATCACCATTGTGCCTTGCAACTAAATCCCCCTCCTTTTCCGCATCAACGCACCAGCATCGCCGCCCCGAAGACCCCAGCACTATCTCCCAAGGAGGGTTTCAGAAGGGGGGTGTCGAAGCGGTCATTGAAGAGAAACGCCGTGATGGCCGCCCGGGTCTTCTCCTCGTAAAGCAGGTCGAGGTTTCCCACGCCGCCACCGATCACGACGGCATCGGGGTCGAGGATGTTGATCACTGCGGCCAATGCCTCGGCGAACTTAGATCGAAGGCGCTCCAGTGTGGCCTCGGCATCCCCATCCCCGGAAGAGGCGAGCGTGACGATCTCGGGAAGCCGGATCGACTTTCCGGTTCGATCGGCATAATACCGCTCCAGCGAGGGGCCTGCGCAGACCATCTCCACGCACCCATTCCTACCGCAGTAGCAGGGTGCTTCTTCCGCGCGTAGCGGATTGTGTCCCCATTCGCCGCAGATCCCGTGAGGTCCCGTAAGAGCCTCCCCGTTCACGACGATTCCTCCGCCTACTCCCGTTCCCAGAATGATTCCGAAGACGGTCTTGTGTCCCTTCGCCGCACCGAGGGTGGCCTCGGCCAGAGCGCAGCAGTTGGCGTCGTTGGCGAGGATCGCCTCGCATCCTAAGATGCGCGAGAGATCGGCAGCCAGTGGCTTGCCGTTGAGGCAGAGGGTATTGGAGTTCTTGAGCAGGCCGGTCTTTGGGGTCGTGACGCCGGGCGTTCCGATGCCGATGCGCGGCGGGCGCTTCGTTCCCGAGGCTTCTT
>Ga0208327_1000045_pt1 | contig 34619 bp, 27 predicted proteins | sample LakMenEpi26Jun08_FD_150733 | JGI IMG/M metagenome (GOLD analysis project Ga0208327, IMG submission 150733) | Freshwater microbial communities from Lake Mendota, WI - 26JUN2008 deep hole epilimnion (SPAdes) | ecosystem: Environmental > Aquatic > Freshwater > Lake > Epilimnion/Euphotic zone ...
CCAAGTCCCCGTGAATGTCGGCCGTAACTATAACGGTCCTAAGGTAGCGAAATTCCTTGTCGGGTAAGTTCCGACCTGCACGAATCGTGTAACGAGTTGACCGCTGTCTCAACGAGGAGCTCAGCGAAGTTGTAGTGGCGGTGAAGATGCCGCCTACCCGCAGCAGGACGGAAAGACCCTATGCACCTTTACTGTACGCTGTCACTGGTTTTTCGATTTTCATGCTTAGTGTAAGTGGGAGACTTTGATTCGAATCTTTCGGGGTTCGATGAGTCGTCAATGAAACACCACCCTTGCAAATTGGAGAATCTAACCTCGGCCCATTATCTGGGCGAGGGACCCTGGCAGCCGGTCAGTTTGACTGGGGCGGTCTCCTCCCAAAGAGTAACGGAGGAGTGCGAAGGTTGGCTCAGCCCGGTTGATAATCGGGTGACGAGTATATGGATATAAGCCAGCTTAACTGCGAGACACACACGTCGAGCAGGGACGAAAGTCGGCCCAAGTGATCCGGTGGTTGAATGTGGAATTGCCATCGCTCAACGGACAAAAGGTACGCTAGGGATAACAGGCTGATCATGCCCAAGAGCTCATATCGACGGCATGGTTTGGCACCTCGATGTCGGCTCATCACATCCTGGGGCTGGAGAAGGTCCCAAGGGTCCGGCTGTTCGCCGGTTAAAGTGGTACGCGAGCTGGGTTCAGAACGTCGCGAGACAGTTCGGTCCTTATCCGCTGTGGGCGCAGGAGAATTGAGGGGTTCACTTTCTAGTACGAGAGGACCGAGAGTGACGAACCTCTGGTGTTCCGGTTGTCGTGTCAACGGCATTGCCGGGCAGCTATGTTCGGAAAGGATAAGCGCTGAAAGCATCTAAGCGCCAAGCCTATCCCAAGATGAGTTCTCCCTGAAGATCCGTGGAAGACCACCACGTTGATAGGTTGCAGGTACAAGCACAGTAATGTGTTCAGCTTAGCAATACTAATGATCGTTCGGCTTAATATGTTCATTTTGGATTTACCTTAAGCAGTAAATCCTTCATGACTCAGACTCACAAATGTTTGGTATTTTTTACTACTATCTGCAGATGTCAGTGAATTCCGATGGTTGGGATCGCAAGATCCCGATCCGCGGTTGTTCCTTGAAAACCTGACAAACGACAATGGCTATGCTGGGTCTCCAGAGACCCGAAATCCTAAGAGTATTCTTATCGGTTTCGTCCTCTGGTGATCATAGCGCGGTGGACCCACCCGTTCCCATCCCGAACACGGAAGTGAAACGCTGCAGCCCCGATGGTAGTGCATCTATAGGTTGTGCGAGAGTAGGACGTCGCCAGGTTTAACGGCCCCGATTGGAGAAATCCGATCGGGGCCGTCCTTTTTTGGTAGCTAGGTAATAGGAGTTAGGAGCTAGGGGGGCTCTCGGAGAAGGATTAGAGCATTTTTGATTTATTATAACGCTCTGAAAAAGGGTGAAGAAAAGAGAATGAATCGGGAACTCAGGAACTCTGGAAATGAATGAGAATGGAGAGGTCTCGTGCCGACGTTGACAGAACCGATGTGTCGAGCTCCATGGATATTGCGTTCATTCCTCTGTGCCTAAGGGTCATGTGCGGATTTCTCTCTTACAAGAGATCGCCACCCTCCTTGACTTACTTTCGATCACGCAGTCCCTTTTGTTCTGAATTTCCCTTCCTGAGTTCCTGAGTTCCAGATTAATCATGCAGTTTCCCCTCTAGCGACAGATTGACCGGAAGATGGTCTAGCAACAGAAGGCACAAAAAGCAGACACAAGTGGGGCAACTCAGATATCAGGAAGCAAGCAGATCAAATGAAATGATGTCTCAGTGCTTTCTGTGCATCTTGTGGCCTTGAATCTGTTTCGAGGGATCTTTTTCCAAACCTTAGTCCCCATAACCTATTACCGATCCCCCATCCCCTGTACAAGTCGCGCCACTCGTCACTTGAAGACGCATTCCCGAGGACATAGGCTTCCGTAATGTCAGCCGTCATCCGTGCCAGCGAGGAGGAGCCCCTTTTTCATCTCGGTGAGATTCCTGTCCGCCTGATCACCCTTCTGGTTGCGTTGCACAGCGCCGCGATGATCGCCGTCTCCCTGGTGATGGCATCGGGTCATGCCGGCTGGATCGATCTCCTGATTTATAACAGCAGTGCAGTGGCGCACGGCCAGATCTGGCGGATCGTCACCTATGCCTTCGTGGCGGTTCCCTCGGTCTGGTTCCTCTTCGAGATGTTGATGCTCTGGTACTTCGGCCGTGAGGTGGAGAATGGTCTGGGTTGGAAGCGATTCGCCATTCTCTATGCGGGCCTGATCGTTCTTGGACCACTGCTACTTCAGGCCTTCGGCTATGCTGGAATCCCGCAGACCTTTGCCGGGGCCCAGGAAGTGAATTTCGCCATCTTCGCAGCTTTCGCCGCGATGCACCCGGGGGCCCAGTTCTTTTTCGGTGTGGCGGCTCGATGGGTGTTCCTCGGCCTTCTTGCCATCTCCTCACTCCAGAGGCTCGCCGATCACAAGCCTGCGGAGGTTGTCGTGCTGCTTTGCTCCAGTCTTCTTGCCATCCTCCTGATGCGGCGGGCCGGGTATGAGGAGCCGTTGCTCGGACATCGATTCAGTTGGTCGATTCCGGGAATGAAGTGGAAGCGCCACGGCTTTTCCGTGATGAACGGAGGGCTCTCCGCATCAACTGCAGGAGCAACCCCATCCAAGGAACAATCAGGTGGTAAAAACCCCAACGCCGCTTCCTCTCCCGATCCGGAGCAGGAGATGGATCGTCTTCTTGAGAAAATCAGCCGGACCGGGATCGGAAGCTTGGAGGCTACCGAGAGGGCCGCTCTCGAGCGGGCACGACGGGCCATCCTTCAGAGGGGCGGGGAATCCAACCGCTGAACCCCATACCCGGGAATACGATGAGCCACGCGGTCGAGGAACTCCGTCGCATCATCGCGCGCCTGAGGGCGCCGGGCGGTTGTCCCTGGGACCGCGAGCAGACATCCGGTTCGCTGGTTCCTTCCCTCCTCGAGGAGGCCTACGAAGTGGCGGATGCGATCGAGCGCAACCACTCACCCGATCTTGAGGAGGAGCTCGGCGATCTGCTCATCAACATTCTCATGCAGGCGGAGATCGCCGCGGAGAGCGAGACCTTCACCCTCGAGAGCGTGGCCTCGGTTGCCTCCGAGAAACTGGTGCGTCGGCACCCTCATGTCTTCGGTGACTCGAGCGCGGCAAGCAGTGAAGCGGTCCTAACCCAATGGGAGGAGATCAAGAAAGCGGAGCGCGCCGCAAAGAATGCCGGCATGACACGGGAAGCCCTCCCTGAGTCGCTTCTTGATGGTGTGGCGCGTGCATTTCCAGCGCTTGTCCGCGCCCAGAAGATCCAGAAGAAAGCAGCGAAGGCAGGATTTGACTGGGAGTGTCCCGAGGATGTGGCGGCAAAAGTCCGCGAAGAGATCGACGAGGTCGAGGCGGAGATTCCCCTGTATCACCAGGCAGGGAACAATCCCGGAACAAAGGCCAGGCTTGCCGAAGAGGTGGGAGACCTTCTCTTCGCCGCGGTGAATCTCGCCCGTTCATTGGGGCTTGATGCGGAGTCGGCGCTCCATGCCGCGACCGGCAAGTTCGAGGCTCGCTTCCGTGACATGGAGAGTCAGGTGCCCGTCGGAGAGAGCTTCGCCGATCTCCCGATGGAGCGGATGAATGAGCTCTGGGAGCAGGCCAAAAAGAGGGAGAAACAATCATGACGCCGGGCTTCTGTGTCATCAACCCGGAGGGACGCGACGACATCCGGCACTTCTCCTCCGGGGCCGGTTCACCGGGTGACGCCGGCCATCCACCGGTCAATTATCATGCCTATGCGGCCTGTCATTCCGGGTCATTTCTGCGGCGTGTCGGAGATCTCCCGACGACGACCGGGGCCGCCCTCGTGCTTCTTCGGAAGCGCAATTTGCGAGCCGTTCTGAAGACCTTGGCGGAATTGAAGGCCCGGGGGATGACCTCCCTGATCTCGCTGAAGGAATCGGGATCCCATCAGGTCGCCGATTTTCTCAATGACACAGGACGGGCATCGCTCTTTCGACGGATCTGCACCACGGCTGATGGATTCCTCTCAAGCACCCCTGAACTGGTCTCCCTCTACCGATCTGCCGGTTGCCGTGGCGGGTTTTTCTCCCCGACTCCCTATCCGATGGAGGATCAGGCGTGGGATTTCAGCATCCCTCTTCACGAGCGTTCCGGGATCTTTGTCGGCACGCGCGAATTCCGCGTCCCGTCGCGCAATCACTGGCACGCAGTGGCTCTTGTCGTATCCCTTGCCGGCAGGCATCGGATCCCAATGACCGTCGTGAACAGTGAGGGGCGTCACGGCAGGAAACTGCTCGAGGGATTCCAGAGCCCGGCCGTGGATCTGCGCATCATCGAGGGGCGCATGCCCTACCCGGAGTATCTGCGGATGATGGCGCGCCACCGGATCGTCCTCCAGTTGGACGGCAGCGCGGTTCCGGGACAGGTGGCGGGTGATGCGCTTCTTTGCCGGATGCCGTGTCTCGGCGGGAACGGGGCCGTCGATCGTCTGGCGTTTGGCGCTCCGTCGGAGAATCCCTCCGAGGTTGCCTTGCGCCTCATCACCGAGGATACGTTCTGGAACGAACAAGTCGACTCTGCCTTGGAGCGCGCCAGTAAGCATCTTGCCTTCTCAGCAGTAAGGGAACTGATCAGCAGGGAGGTTGCGGCTCTTGAAGCAATGGGATCCTGAAAGCGGATTGCAATTTCTCTGTTTGGAGACCTCGGATTTGACCGATCCTTCCTAGAGAATCCTCTGGAGCGTGTTTAAACCGAACTCCGAAATTCAGCAGAGTGATTGTTCACAATATCTCCTGACTGAAAAGAAGGAAGGCTCACCTCAAATCCCCGCGCCATATCGGCTGTGCCGACTGCAGTTCAGGACTTATGATGACTGTTTCCGAGCCTGAAGATGGTCTCGCCGTCCTTCATGAGGTCGAGCTTGTCGCGGGCGATCATCTCGAGGTACTCGCGGTCGGTCTGGAGCAGTTTGACCTCGAGTTCGCGATCCGTGGCGGTCTTGCGGAGTTCGACGAGACGGGTTTTCTGCTCCGCGACGTCACGCTTCATGTCGGAGAGGCGGATCCACTCCGGGTAGAAGGTGAATCCAAGGGTCAGCAAGGCGCTTCCCACGATCAACGCCCACATCACACGCATCGCCACAGGCAGGTAATTTGCCTGAGCGCGGCGCGTGTTGGCCGAGTTGGTCGTGTGGATGCGGTTACCTGACATCAGTTCAGCCTTTTAGCACTTTAGCTTGCCGCCGTAAACAGCATCTTCACCGAGTTGTTCCTCGATGCGGAGGAGCTGGTTGTACTTGGCGACGCGGTCGGTACGGCAGAGAGAGCCGGTCTTGATCTGGCCCGCGTTCGTCGCGACCGCGATGTCGGAGATGGTTGTATCTTCGGTCTCGCCAGAGCGGTGGCTGATGACGGCGGTGTAGCTGTTCTCCTTGGCGAGTTCGATCGCGTCGAAGGTCTCGGTGAGGGAGCCGATCTGGTTCACCTTCACGAGAATGGAGTTGGCCACGCCCATCTGGATGCCCTTGCGGAGGAACTCAACGTTGGTGACGAAGAGATCGTCGCCGACCAGCTGGACCTTGTCGCCGAGAGCTTCAGTGAGGAGCTTCCAAGTCGCCCAGTCGTTCTCGGCGCAGCCATCCTCGATCGAGATGATCGGGTACTTGGCGCATAGCTTCTTGTAGTAAGCGACGAGTTCAGCGCCAGAGCGGCGGCTGCCGTCGGACTTCTTGAAGACGTACTGCTTCTTGGCTGCGTCGTAGAACTCGCTGGAGGCCACATCAAGAGCTATTGCGATCTGGTCACCAAGCTTGTATCCGGCCTTCTTGACCGCGAGGGCAATGGAGTCGAGGGCATCCTCGGCACCTTTGAGCTTGGGTGCGAAGCCGCCCTCATCACCGATGGCCGTGGAGAGGCCACGGTCCTTGAGGACGGATTTCAGGGCATGGAAAATTTCGGTTCCGGCGCGGAGTGCCTCGGAGAAGGTAGGTAGACCCTTCGGGATGATCATGAACTCCTGGAAGTCGATCGGGGCGTCCGAGTGGGCACCGCCGTTGAGGATATTCATCATCGGGACGGGCAGGACCTTCGCGTTGGGGCCGCCGAGGTACTTGTAGAGAGGGAGTTCGATCTGGGCGGCGGCGGCGCGGGCCACTGCCATGGAGACGCCGAGGATGGCGTTGGCTCCGAGCTTCTTCTTGGTGGAGGTGCCGTCGAGCTCGATCATCGTCTTATCGATGGTGATCTGGTCGAGGGCGTTGTAGCCGACGAGTTCGGGGGCGATGTGGTTGATGACATTGCCCACCGCCTTGCTGACACCCTTGCCGAGGTAGCGGCCCTTCACTCCATCACGGAGTTCGACGGCTTCGTGTTCACCGGTGGAGGCACCGCTCGGGACTGCTGCGCGTCCGACGGCTCCTCCTGCAAGATGAACGTCTGCTTCGAGTGTGGGGTTACCTCGGGAATCAAGGATCTCGCGGGCGTGGATGGCTGTGATGGTGGTGTCATTCATGTGAGTGGGTTTTTTTAGGCTGAAGGTTTTTAGACTGAATGCCGAAGGTTTGAAAGTAACTAGCGTGTCTGGGGAATCATCGGTTCCTTAGGAGGTCACCGTGCCAAGGGCTGCGACGTCCGTGAAGGGGGCGATGCCGGTGATCTTCATCGAGCGGGTTCCCTTGTCGGCCGGGAGGTCGAGGGTGTCGCCGACTTTCTTGCCGAGGAGGGCGCGGCCGATGACGGCCTGGTAGGAGACCCATCCCTTCTCGGGAACGCCGTCCCAAGCTCCGAGGATGCTGTAGGTTTCGGCATGGCCACTGTCTGCCGGGTCCAGTGTCACGACGCTACCGATCGAGACGACCGAAGTATCGACGTTCTCGAAATTGGTTCCGCGTGCGTTGTTGAGCATGAGCTCCAGTTCCCCTTTCTGGCGGTTGAGGACGGCCTGCTGCTCCTTGGCCGACTTGAACTCGAAGTTCTCGCGAAGATCGCCGTAGGAGCGGGCGGTGGCGATATCGCGGATGTTCTGCGGGATGAGGACCTTCTCAAGATGCTCGAGCTCCTCCTTGCGCCGCTGGAGGCTGGCCCAGGAGACAACGAGGCTTTCGGAGCGCTCGGCCGGTTCCGACTGTTCCCCGGTGACCAGGGTTTCAAGTTCGGGGTGCACCTTGAGAATACGCGCCAGAAGGGAGCGGCGGTTCAGGTCGGCGAAGACCGGGCTGAGCATCACCTTGCGCATTGCCTGACGTGCAGAGTCGCGCTCGGCCTTGCCGAGGAGGTCGGCGACGAGCTCACGTTCCTCGAAGAGGAACTCTTCCAGGCGTTTGCTCTTGATCTCGGCATGGAGGTCGGCCTCCATCGCAGCGAGGATGGCGGCGAAGAGTTCCTCGTCGACGAGTTCGGGGAGGGTCTTGGCGCGCTCCTTGCAGAGCCAGAGAAGGAAGTCGGTGCTGGCCGAGCGCTCGCGGATTACTCGGCGTGTGTGCTCGGCGAAGGCTTCCTTTTTCCCCTGCGCGGTGAAGAGCTTGAAGATCTCTCCGCTGAGGCGGGGTTCCGAGGATCGCAGCAGCCTCAGGGATCTCTCCTGCCAGTCACCGGGGAAGGCCTCGGGGAAAGCCTCGAGGACGCGGGCATATTTGGCGGCGGGAATCTCGGTGAAGATCTCGGCGAGCTTGCCCGGGGATTCCGAGAGGAACTTGGCCACGGTGGCCGCTTCGGGGCCCGGCTTGAGGGACTCGTGGCGCGAGCAGATCTCGTCGCGGATGATCAGGAGCTCGATCGCCTTGGCCGCGTGGATCTTGCCGCCGCGCTTGGCGGCCTCCTCGACCTCGAGGGCGAGGGCCCGGAGTTCCTCGACTTCCTTGGTGAAGTCGCTGAGCGATTTCAGAGCCGCATCGAGGGCCGCGACCTGCTCCTTGGGATGACGGGCCTCGCGGAACTGGCCGATCAGGCGCTCCTGGGGATTCTGCGCCGTCTCTTGAAGGACGATCGGTTCCCCTTTCTTGGCGGGGATCTGGAAATGGCCGTCTGCCTTGAGTTTCTTCTTGGCGGCGTCGAACCACTTCTTGAACCCGGCGGCGTCGAAGACCGAAGGTACAAGCATGGCTGAGATCTCATCAGCCGTCGCCTTGCCTCCATGGTCGGCGAGGATCGCTCGGACCAGCCCGACCGGATCGGAGGAGGCCTGCTCGCGGACCGCCGCGGCATCGCTTGCGGCACGGGCGAGGATATGCTCCGCAGGAATGAAGGTGAGCGTCTCGGCCGCATACTGAAGCTGCATCGGGTGGCCCTTCTTGCTTCCGAAATCGATCGTGACCTGGCCGGTGATCAGTTCCCATGCGGCGATCTTTCCGAAGCCCCAGCTGCGGTGGGTGACGAAGGCTCCGGGCGTGAGTTTGGCAAGGGCTTCGGCGTGGGAGGCGGTGATCTTGCCGGCCTCGATGTAGGGATTCAGGTCTTCGCTCATGAAGCCTCCACTCTAAAGAGATGCTGCCTGCAGGAGAAGGAGAAACAAGCGCGTGGGAACGCGCGCGTAAGACTGCGACGAAGTTGCAGCCCTGTAATACCATCTCCACTCTTATTCCGGTGAAATCAGCTGGTTCTTTCGGCGATGGGCGTTGTTGTCATTCCTCGGGTTATCTTCAGATAGCCCTCGGTCTTCCGCCTAGCCCATCACCAAAATCCCTTCACCAATTCCACCAGACTAATCGTGGAAATGGTATAAGGGCGGCACTGCTTGCCGGGAGGCAAGTGCCGACAAGAAACGAGTTCCTTGCGAAATGATTCAGCAACTCAGTTGCCCAGCCGCCCTGCCAGATGTGCGCAGAGTGTGGGTTTGTCGGGAAGGTGAGTGAGTTCGCCAGCTTTCGTGAGTACTCCGAATCCCGCGCCGAAGGAGGGGCCGTTCACGACGCAGGCATCGGTATGGCATGCGGCGATCTGGGCGCTCCCCATGGCGACGGCGGCATCCCGGTCGCCCGAGGCCTCGAATTTCCAACCTGTGATCCGGGCGGCTGGAAACCATCCGCGCATGAGTGGCAGCAGCTTCGGGGTTGGCTCCAAGGTCAGGGTGAGGGCTCCGCCAGAAGTGGGGATTTTTCCGGCGCCGGCGCCGGGGAGATAAAAATCGCTCACCGCCGCGGCGTGGAAGATGGCGTCGATCTTTTCTTCCGCGCCGAGCTTTTCGAGTTGGCGTCGGAGATCCTCCGTGGTGGTGAAGGGGAGGAGGCGGATGCTATCCCGTTCCAAGGGGGTGGAAGGGGCGGTCGCCCCGGTGCCGCGCAGGGCGATGACCGTGTGTCCCTGCTTGGCAAGTTCGACGGCGAGACGAGTTCCGAGTTCACCGGTCGAGCGATTGCTGATGAGGCGCATCGAGTCGAGTGGCTCCTGGGTCGGTCCGATGGTGATCAGGATGGTCATTTGGGAAGGGGAAGGATGAGTGGGAAAGGCTAAAGGATGAAGGCTGAAGGGGAAAGAAGGTGCAGCTCTTTCCCGTTTTTTCATTTCTCCCCGCTCCCTCTTATAACCCTCACAGGTAGCGATCGGCCTCGGCAAGGGCGCATCGCATCGCGCCGTAGCCGAAGTGCCCTTGGTTCACTTCCAGATAACGGGCGCCTCCCCACGACGCGCAGAGGGACTTCAAGGATTCCGGCGCGGAGAGCCGGTCGTGGGTGCCGCCGATCACGGTGATCCGGTCGGGGCGGGTGAGGGGGCGGAGTCGCTCTGGCGAGCTGAGATGGGCGTGCCGGTCGATGGCATCTCTGTGAATGCCGTTCTTCCGGAGCAGTCCCGCCATCATGCGGCTGGCCGGGCTGCCGAAGGTGGCGTGACCGACATCGGCCACGGGCTGCAGCAGGATGGAGAAGTCGGTTTCCTCAAGCGGGAGAGTGAGGGCGGTGACCCAGGCCCCGTAACTGGTTGCCAAGACGGCGACCCGGCTTGAGCCGCGGCGCCGGGCCCAGCGGATGAGTTGCCGTAGTTCGATGACGGACTGGCGGAGGGTTTCGGCATTGCGGACAAGGTCCGAGGTGATGGTGAGGGCTCCGTTGGTATATCCCTTCGGCTTCCGGCTGTAGTGGTAGGGAAGGTGGGGGAAGAGCACGTTCCAACCCTGTTTGTTGAACCGCGCCGCAATCCTTCGGTATCCGAAGTCGTTGGCCGACATCAGGGCATGCATCAGGATCAGCGTCGGAGCCTTGCCTGACGAATCCGTCTCATGGAGGAAGGCGCGGGCCACGTTGTTCTCGGGATGCTCTCCCGGCACGGGAGAAGTCCAGGAGAGGTGATGTCCGTCACGCTTCCAGACGGTCGCGGGGACATTTCTCAATTCCTCGGGAAGCCCGTAATAGCCGCGGTGATCGAGTCCGTCGCATGTCGCGAGATAGGACTCGAGTCGGTCGCGCGTCACGGCATGGCGGCGTAGGCGCCACTGGGCGGTGTTCATCATGGCACACATGACGGCGTCCATGGCTCCGTGCAGGGTCCGTGAGATCAAGGGTGCTCTCCTTTTCTGGCCTGCGGCGTCTGCGGAAGATCCTCCGGAGCGAGCGCGAAGCGGGCGACCGCCTCGTCGCGCATGGCGGTAAAGGCCTTCGAGAGCTCCGCAGAGAAGCGCTCCCTGGCGGCCGGCTGCTTTGCATCCTTCGCAGGCGGTTCGATCGCCTCGCCGATCACAAGGTGGAGCGTGGTGCGGCGGAGCCAGTTGGAAGGCTTGTAAAGCCGGTCGCTCCCGATGAGGGCGCAGGGAATGATCGCCGCCCCCGAGTGGATGCTCAGCGCGGGAAGTCCCGGCTTCATCTCCGCGCCGTTCAGGATAGACCACTCGCCGGCCCGGATGCCCCCCTCCGGGAAGATGCCGATGCCCCGTCCGTCGGCGAGGCGCTGGAGGGCTTGGCGCAGCGAGGTTCTGTCTGTTCCGCCGCGCTCGACGGGGATGCAGTTCAGCCAGGTGAAGATCCGCTTTCCCGAGGGGGAGCGGAAGAGTTCCTCCATGGCAAGCCAGTCGAGCCTCCTCGGAAAGAAGCCGCTGAGGATCGGCGGGTCGAAGTGGCTGATATGGTTGGAGGCCATGATCAGGGCCCCGTGCTTCGGAACGGGGGAGAGGATCACGACGCGCACCCGGCAGGTCACGGTGAAGAGCAGCCAGCATCCCTTGATCACCAGCCAGTGGAAGGCGGTGCGGAGCATCCGCTCGGGAATGCTGCCGCAGGAATGCTGTCGGGGAGTGAGGGGGGGCATGGGATAAAAGGGTTAAAAAGTTGAAGAGTTACAAAGGGACTATCGGAGGCAATGGCCTTCAGCGCCTTGTAACAATTTTAACATTTCAACGGTTTTAACCATGCTAGGACTCACAATCCGGGTGAACTATCTCCTCCTGTGGCTTGCGCCCCATTGCATGATCATGGGTGTCCTACTGGCCCTTCTCAAGGAAGTAGCCCCGCTGCTTCGCGCTGATCGGTCGCCCGAGCTTCTCGAGCACCAGCAGCATGTCTTCCCAGACCTTGCGCTTCTCGGCGAGAGTCTGGTTGCGGAGCAGGTAGGCGGGGTGATAGGTCGGCATCAGCGGGACGCCGTGGTAGTCGAGCCACTTGCCGCGGACATCGCGCATGGTGCGGGGCTCTCCCAGGAGTCCCTCGACGGCGGTCAGGCCGAGGGCGACGATGACCGTGGGCTTGATCAGTCCGATCTGCTCCGTGAGCCATGGCAAGCAGGTGGCCATTTCCGCGGGTTTCGGCTTGCGGTTACCCGATTCACCGGCAGGCATGTCGGGACGGCACTTGAGCACATTGGCGATGAAGATCTCCTCGCGGCTGAATTCCATCGCCCCGATGATCTTGGTGAGCAGTTGGCCCGCCTTCCCGATGAAAGGCTCTCCCTGCAGATCCTCCTCCTCTCCCGGCGCCTCGCCGACGAAGAGCAGTTCCGCGAATGGATTGCCGACGCCGTAGACCACCTGGGTGCGGCTGGCGACGAGATTGGGACAGCGGGTGCAGGCGAGGATTCTGCCCTTGAGCTCCTCGAGCTTGGCAAGGCGTCCGTCGTCGGTAGGCGTGGAGAGGATGCGTGGAGCGGCCGGTATGGCGGGCGCCGGGGGATATTTCACCGGATCGACCGCGCTGAGCCGCTCGAGGCTGGCATGGGTGGCCGAGGGTTGTTTGCGGAGACTCTTCTTCATGCCTTGGAGGATGGGGAGGGCTGCATCCAGCGCTTCCTGAAATCCTGCTTGTTCCTGACTCATGCGCGCGATGTTGCCTTCCCGGAGGGGAGGGGAACGAGCCCAAAATCCTCCGGCAGCGGTGCCTCGCACCGGATGGTCTCCCCGGTGGAGGGGTGGGCGAACTCCAGCCTCCAGGCGTGGAGCAGGTGCCGGGCGAAGTCACTCCTCTTCCCGTAGAGCGGATCCCCGGCGATCGGATGGCCGAGATGCTGGAGATGGACGCGGATCTGGTGGGTGCGTCCGGTGCGCGGCATGCAGGCGACGAGGGCCCAGCCGTCACGCGTGGCAAGAAGTTCGTAATCGGTCACGGCATCGCGTCCGGAGGGCGCGCGGCGGGGCGTCATCTTCTGGCGCTGGACCGGGTGGCGGCCGATGGCCAGGTCGATGGTTCCCTTGGTGTGGCGGGGAATCCCACGGATGATGGCCAGGTAGGTTTTCTTCACCTGACGGTCGGCGAACTGGGCCGAGAGGGCGGCGTGGGTCCGGTCGTTCTTGGCGACGACGATGCATCCGCTGGTTTCCTTGTCGAGACGATGGACAATGCCGGGCCGGTGTTCCTCCGAGCCACTGGAGAGACCGGCACCGTGATGGAGGAGTGCATTGACCAGGGTTCCCTCCTCGTGGCCCGCGCCGATGTGGACGACCATGCCGGCGGGCTTGTTCACGACAAGGAGATCGGCATCCTCATGCAGGATCTCAAGGGGGATATCCTCCGGCCGGGCGCCCGTGGGTGGCTTCGGCGGCTCCTCCTCGATCCGGAAGTGATCCCCGTCGTGGACTTCGTCGTTGTTGCGAACGGCCTCTCCGCGCAGGGTGACGCGACCCGACTTGACGAGGGCCTGGATCTTGGAGCGCGAGAGGTGGGGCAGATGTCGGACAAGGACCATGTCGAGCCTCTGTCGGGAATCCTCGGGGGTGGCGGTGATTTCGTGGATGGCGGGTTCGGTCATGATTTTTTTTGCGCCGCTTGCGGCGGGCCGCTTGAAGAATGGAGATTACCGTGGCTAGGGTCAAATGATGTCGCAGTCACAGCCACCACAGGATGCGGAGCCCTGCCCCGAATGCGGGGTAATGCTGATGGTGGACGGGGCCCCTCTTTTTTCCAAGGTCCGCTGTCCCGGGTGCGGCTCCGAAGTCAGGATCCGGAGAAAATCGGGCGGTTATCTTCTCCTGGAGGTGCTGGGGCAGGGAGGTAGCGGACGGGTCTTCCGCGCACGTGCGGAGAGTGAAGAGCAGGATGTCGCCCTGAAGGTACTCGAAAAGGGCATGCCCGATTTCGATGGTCATCTGGAGTTACTGCGCAACGAGGCCGCCTCCGCCGGTATGGTCTCTCATCCCCGCATTGTCAGGGTTCTCGGAATCGAGAGGGACGGGGAGGGGGTCAGGCTGGTCATGGAACTCATGGAGGGAGGATCACTGCACGATCTCATCGGCGATCGGGAGAAACTTGTTGAGGAGCATGCCCTGCGCATCGTGCTTGAAGTCCTCAAGGGACTTGCGGCGGCCCATGCCAAGGGGATCATCCATCGCGATCTCAAGCCGGCAAACATCCTCCTCTCCACCACTGGCGGCGCGAAACTCAGCGACTTCGGCCTCGCCCTCAGCACCGTGGCAATGCCCGTCGCCCAGCCCCATCTGCTCGCCACTCCCGATTACGTGGCTCCCGAAATGCTCGCGGGATTCCGCGGTGATGAACGGAGCGACATCTACAGTCTCGGAGGGTGCCTCTTCCATTCCATGACGGGAGTCGCTCCCTACGCCACGGAGGGGCTTTCCATTCAGGAACTTCGCCGCCTCAAGGCAAAGCCGGCCCGCTTCCCCGAAGGCCCCTTCTCACCCGCCGCAAAACGGCTCGTCATCCGGATGCTCGATCCCGATCCCGCGAGGCGGTTCCGTTCACTCGGGGAAGTGGAGGCCGGGATCCTCTCCGCCCTCGATTCGGGTGCCGGATCGGGCGGATTCGGCATGGGGCTTTTCAAGCTTGCAGGCAACCTCCTCAAATCCAGGTCGGGACCCCGGCCCGGACGATCACGACGGTAACGAAACGCCGCAGCGACTCCTCATGCAGGGTACTTCCTTAGCAGGGGAAGCTTGATTACCGATACCCTTGGTGGAAACCTTGCATTCCGTGATCCAGAACCGGCTCCCAATTTTCCCCAATCACGCAACTTCCGCTCTCGAATGAGGCAGCTCAAATACTACCTCCTGCTCGTGGTGCCGACCCTCCTTGTGCTGGGTCTGCTCGGCCTCGCCGGAGCCTACGAGGCCGCAGGGGCCCCTTGGAGGAACCTGATCCGGGGAGGGGCACTTTCTCTCACCGCCGCCTATGTGCCGATCCTGGCGACGCTCTTTCTCGCTCTTGGCACCGTCTGGGTCGCGCTTCGCTCGAGCCTGCGCGAGCTCTCGCTTATCTCGCTCTGTTCAGCGCTGCTCATGCTGGGGGCCTCCCTCGTTGCCTCGCTCTTTGGTGCCTACCTGAATCCCGCCTCCGGAATCGCCGCACTGTTTCTCGGTTTTACGGCGATCGTGATCTTCCGTCAAACGCATGCCGGTTCGCGCGAGCCTGTCTTGAGGCGGCTCTTCGGACAGCGCCTCCGGTCCGAGATCTTCCGCTGCCTGGTCGACGGCTCGATGCCTGTCGATTTTCCCGGTGAACTGCACGAGGCTTCGGTGCTCGTCTGCACCGTTCACAACCACGTCGAGCTCATGGAGGTGCTCCGGCCCGCGGATTACGTGGCACTTATGAATCTCTACCTCCGTGTCGCCTCGGATTTCCTGGTCGATGTGGGAGGCTACCTCGACGAGTGCTCCGGCGAGAGCATCCGTGTCGTCTTCGGCGCGCCGCTGCCCGCCGAAGGAGCGCCCAATCATGCCTCCAAGGCGGCCCGCGCGGCGGTCGACCTCGTCTCCCGGCTTGAGGAACTCAATCGCGAGTGCGACAGGCGCTGGCAGAAGCGCCTCGATTTCCGCATCGGCGTGAACTCCGGTTCCATGGTCGCGGCAGCCTTCGGCGGTGCGCTTGTCGGCCGCTACAGCGTCTCGGGCCCTGTCGTCGAGTTTGCCCGCCATCTCTCCGCCGCATGCGCCCAGTACGGTTGCCGCATACTCAGCGGCCCGCTCACCTACGAGATGGCCTCGGAGACCTTCGAGGGACGCCCGATTGATCTCCTGCAGAGGGCCGGCAGCCGGCGCCGCGTCGAGCTCTACGAGTTTCTGGCCCCCAAGCACACCCTCTCCCCCGAGCGGGAACGGAGCCGTGACCAGTTCTGGAAGGGAGTCATCCTCTTCCGTGAGCGCAAGTGGGAGGAGGCCATCAAGGCCTTCGCCTCGGCACGCATCGCCGGCATTCCCGACAGGGCGCTCGACCATTATCTGGAGCGTGTCGAACGCGCCCGCCGCGGCGAGGACGAGCCCACCCCCGAGCAGGCGCTGCTTGCGGAGGCGGTCTAGAAGAAGAAGGTTGTTAGGCTGAAGACTTTTAGACTGTTAGGCTAAAGAGACAGCCAGAGCCCTTTTAAAAACAGCAGCCTGTTTCCGCTTTGACTCTGACCTAACAGCCTTCAGCCTAAACCACTAACAGCCTCCCAATTCCCGTGCCCCTCGACTACCCCGATTCTTTCCGTGAGCTGGTGCGGCAGTTCCGTCGGCTTCCCGGGATCGGGCCCCGCAGTGCCGAGCGCATCGCTCTCTGGATGCTCCGATCCCCGGACGCCAAGCCCGACCAGTTGGTCTCCGCCGTCACCACGGCCCGCGATACACTGAGGACCTGCCGACTCTGCGGATTCTTCGCCGAGGCGGAGGAGTGCACCCTCTGCCGCGACGAGGCCCGCGCTGGGCGCGAACTCTGCATTGTCGAGACGGCCACCGACATCCTGCCGCTCGAGCGGACCGGTGTCTTCCGGGGCCGCTACCATGCGCTCGGAGGTAAACTTTCGCCGCTTGACGGAGTTGGTCCGGAGCAGCTTCGGATCGCCGAACTGATCGAACGCGTCGGTGAAGAGTGCCCCTCCGAGGTGATCCTGGCTCTCGGTGCCGACGTGGAGGGGGAGGCGACCTCCCATTATCTTGCCGAGATGCTGGCACCGACAGGGGTCCATGTGACCCGCATCGCCCAGGGGCTTCCCGCCGGCGGAGGCGTGGAGCAGGCCGACCAGATCACCCTGCACCGCGCCCTGGCTAATCGCGGTTCCTACGGGAATGTCCCCGGCCAACGCTGAACGTGCCGGATGGAGCAATCGCCATGCGGATTTTTCCACTGATAGCGTTCCTCCTCCTGCTTGCGGGCCCCGTCTGGTCTCAAGCCTTTCGGTGGGACGAGGCCGCCGCTTTGGCCAGACCGGAGGAGGAGTTGGTGAACTCCATCGTCGCACGGTTGCTGCTCTCCCGTGAGGTGGCTTGGACCAAGTACTGCAATCATGCCAAGGTTCGTGATCTGGCACGCGAGGCCAAATTGTTGGCTGATCTCAAGCAAGAGGGGAGGAAGATCGGTTTGACTCCCGAGGAGGTTTCCCGCTTTTTCAAGCCCCAGATCGCGTCCTCATGCCGGCTTCAGGAGGAGATGATCATGGGATGGGCAAGCGGTCTCCCCCGGCCCTCCACACCGCCGAAAGACCTGCCGGGTGAAATCCGCCCCCTGATCGACAAGTTGGATCGTACTCTCCTCCTTCAGTGGAAGGCTCTCTGTTCGAAGTCATTTGACCGGGCGGACTTTTACGCAGCGAGAGGGTTGATCGAGGGGCAGGGAATTCCCGCCGAGGTGGCTAAAATCGCCGCGCAACCCTTGCTCCCGCGTTCCCTCCAGTAAAAATCCATCTTTTGTCCGTTTTGACTTTTTAACCGTTCCCACTCCTTTAATCTCCTCACCCATGGCCACTCCCAAGATCGACCCCGCACTCCACCAGGAGCGCAAGCCCGACTGGATCAAGGTCCGCCTGCCGTCGAATCCCGTTTTCTTCTCCACCAAGGCGATGATCTCCGATCTTCGCCTCCACACTGTCTGCGAAAGCGCCCAGTGCCCGAACCGTTGGGAGTGCTGGAGCGGCGGAACCGCCACCATGATGATCGCGGGCGACCGCTGCACCCGCGCCTGCGGATTCTGCGCCGTCGACACAGCCAAGCCCTTCCCTCTCGAGCACGATGAGCCCGAGCGCGTCGCCGAGGCCGTGCGCCGCATGAAGCTCAAGCACGTCGTGATCACCGCCGTCGCGCGCGATGACATCCCCGATGGAGGCGCCGAGCACTTCGCGCGCACCATTCAGGCGATCCGTGACATGGATGCCTCGATCATCATCGAGATCCTGACACCCGACTTCAACGGCAAGGACTCCTCGCTTCAGACCGTCGTCGATGCGGCGCCCCATATCTTCAATCACAACCTCGAGACCGTCGAGCGCCTCACCCCGATGGTCCGCTCCCGCGCGAAGTACAGGCTCTCCCTCGACTTCCTTAAGCGCGCCCGTGATCTCGCGGAGTCCAAGGGTCAGAAGATGGTTACCAAGAGCGGCATCATGCTCGGTCTCGGTGAGACGGAGAACGAGATCTTCCAGGCCATGGATGATCTGCGCGAGTCGAATGTCGGAGTCCTGACCATGGGTCAGTACCTGCGTCCCAGTCCCCAGCACCTCCCGGTGGTGGAATACATCACGCCCGAGACCTTCGACTTCTACGGGGAGATCGCCCGCAAGAAGGGATTCACCCATGTGGCGAGCGGTCCGCTGGTGAGGAGCTCGTACCACGCCTCGGATTTCAATCCCATCGAGTCGATGGGATTATGATGTCTGAGTGATGGAGGCGGACATCAGGCCGATCGCACTGAAGTAGCATCTAACCCGGAACTCCGAAGCTCAGCACGGCGATTTGACACAATCTGCTGACTGCGATCCGAACTTTCCTCACATGACAACAAACAACTGGTTCACCGAGGCCCGCTATGGTCTCTTCATTCACTACGGACTCTATTCCCTGCTGGAGCGCGGGGAGTGGGTTTGGAACCGCGAGGAAATCCCGCTGGAGGAATACAAGCAACTCGCCGCCCGGTTCACCGCGAAGGATTTCGACGCCGACAGGCTCTGCCGCATGGCGGTGGATGCCGGCATGCGCTATGTCGTGCTCACGACGATGCATCACGAGGGGTTCCGCCTCTATCCGACGGAGCTTTCCGATTTCCACATCGGTAACAGCGGTGCTGCCGGGCGTGATCTGGTTGCCGAGATCATTGCCGCCGCGCGGAAGCACGGACTCAAGGTCGGCCTCTACCACAGTCTCAACAACTGGTATGATCAGCCCGATTCCGTCGCCGCGCTCGAGGATCCCGTCGCCTACGAGGCCTTCATCAAGGCGACCCATGAGCGCATCCGGGAGCTGGTTACCCGCTACAATCCGATCGACATCCTCTGGTATGACGGTTGGTGGCCGTTCAACGCTGGGGGATGGGAGGCCGAAAAGATGAACGCCATGGTTCGCGAGATCCAGCCGCACATCCTCTTCAACGGCCGCAATGGCCTGCCGGGCGACTTCGCCACACCGGAGCAGCACCTCAGCGCGCCGAATCCGTGGCGCCCATGGGAAGCCTGCGTGACGATGAATGAAAGCTGGAGCTTCCATGCCGGCGACCACGAATGGAAAACCGAGTCGCAAGTCCTCGACATGCTCACCCGTTGCGCACAGGGGAACGGCAATCTCCTGTTCAATGTCGGCCCCTCCCCCGACGGCGTCGTCCCCGAGCCCTGCACCCGTGTGCTGCACCGGGTTGGCGAATGGCTTCGCAAAAACGGCGAGGCGATCTACGGGACCGAACTCTTCACCTATAACCTGCAGGAGCGCGGAGCCCATCGCGGCGACTGGAATTTCCACGGCCCGATGACAGCGAAGGGACACTCCCTCTTCTGGCTGCTGCGGCGTTCACCCGGCGACAAGGCCACCCTCGGCGGACTGCAGAACAAGGTTCTCTCCGTGAGCCGCCTCGACAACAGCGAGGCGCTGCCTTTCACCCAGAGCGGGACGCGCGTGGAGATCGCCAAGGTGCCCGTAACCGACGAGACCGGCCTCTGGCCCGCGCTCCGGATCGAATGCGATGGCGAACCCGTGGTTTATCAGAGCGGCGGCATCCGCGTCCCGAAAGTACCTCACCCGCACTACGACCCGTGCCCTTCGGACATCGCGCATTGAGTCTCGCAAAAACCAACTTCAATTCACCTCATCACACACCATTCATGAAAGAAAATCCGTCCATCAACAGCGCCGACATATTCGGCGGCGAGATCCAATACTTCCGCCTTGAGAAACGCTTCTGGAAGCCGATCCTTCAGCAATTCAAGGATACCGGACTCAAGAACGTCACCAGCTACGTCCAGTGGGGGACGCACCTGGTCGGACCGCCGAGCGCCGAGCATCCCGCCGGCGAGCTTGATTTCGAGGGCCGGACGAATCCGAATCTCAACCTCTACCATTTCCTCGATCTCATTCAGGAGATGGGACTCGAACTCAACTTCCGGAGCGGCCCGTTTTGCTGCAACGAAATGGAATTCGGCGGTTACCCGAAGTGGTTGGTCTGCGGCGACCCCTCCATGATGGTGTGGGATCACCAGAACCGTACGACCCAGGGATACTGGATCACGCGCAAGGAAGGTTCCCAGCCGAGCTACCTGCATCCGGACTATCTCGACTGGTGCCGTAAGTGGATCACTGAGGTGGACAAGATCATCAAGCCCCGCCTGAAATCCAACGGCGGGTTCATCACGATGATTAACCTCGATAATGAGGTGAGCTACATCGTTCAGGATGGGATGCTCTCGAGTGATTACAATCCCGTGAACGTGCGCCCCGGGGGCTATTATCACCAGTTCCTTCGGGAAAAATACGGGACGGCGAGCGCCTTGCCGTACGCCGTGAAGCATGCGGCCATCGAAGAGGTGCAGCCGCCTCGCGAAGTCCCTGTGGACATCACCGCCGACGCGGCGTGGTATCTTGATTGGGTGGAGTTCAAGGAGTGGTGCATGTCGCGCTACTTGGGGGAATTACGGGCCATGCACGTGGCCAATGGCGTGGAGGACGTCACCTTCATGACCAACTTCAACCCTCATCTGCCGGAAGGGGTGCCGACGCGCATGCCGAGTTTCGAGCAAGCGGTGAAGGGCAAGGACAAGGGGAGGGGAATCGTGGGATACGATTTCTACCGTGGCACATTCCTGAGCTGGTCGGGCTACAGCTCCATGGCCCGCGTGCTGAGGTTGATGAACGCCAGCCTCGATTACACCTGGTCTCCGGAATTCATGAGCGGGACCTGGGAAAAGGTCCTGTCCACGCGTGTCTCCGACGATCACATGCGATTCATGGCGCGGTCGGCGCTTGCGCAAGGTTGCAAGGCCCTTTCGTGGTTCATGTTCCATGACCGTCGCGTCTGGGGCGACTGCCCGGTCAGTCCCCACGGCCACCGCCGTCCGAGTTGGGAGGTGCTGCGCGAGACGTACGCTCTCTGCACCCAGTCGATCCCTCACTGGGACCAGCTTCAGGTCGAGGGGGATTGCGCCGTGATCTACGACGTGGTCCATCACCGGCATACTTCCATCGGTGATGTTTCCCCCTGCAACGATGGCAAATCGCACGTGGGCGCCCCCGTCATCAGGGAGGGCCTTGCCGGGTTGGCCAGTCAGGAATACTACGGACTGCACCGCGTGACGGAAGCGGCGGGACATCAGCCCTTGGCCGTGGATATCGAGGCGAGGCCGGAGCGTCTTTCCAAGGTCAAGCTGGCCTTTTATCCAGGATCCCCCATCGCCTCGGCGGCCGGTTCGGCCGAGATGCGCGAGTGGGTCGCAGTTGGAGGCACCTTGGTCGTCAGCGGACCATGGCCCTCCCTCGACGAGTTGGGGCGTCCGCTCACCTTTTTGGGGATCGGGAAGCCCTCCTCCGAAGAGACGCAGATCGGCAGTGGTATCGTCATCCACCGAGCTACACTGGGGATGGAGGATGCCGAGAAGGAATCACTCGAAGCCATCGCCTGGGTGCGGGAACGCGTTCGCTCGGCGGGAAGCTGGCATGTGGCCCTGGAATTGCCCTTGCCCGTCGTCTGGGAAGCCTGGGGGGAAGACAGCGGCGTCACCAACGCGGGCGGCAAGCTGGGGGGATCGGCCCTCGATCGGATCCAGCGCACCGAAGAGACTCGCGTCCTGGCCTCAGCTGTCCTGCAAAGCGGCGGCGGATTTCCGGTCCTCTTCGTGCTCAATCATTACCCGGAACCTGCCGAGATGCGCGTTGTCTTCAATACCATCCGTCCGCTCCTGCTCAAGAACCTGGTCACCGGCGAGGAAATCCCCGTCGTGGATGGAGTCTGCCTGGTCGATATCGACCGCAAGGCGGGAGAAGTGTTCCGCGTGGAGTTGCCGGCCACCTAGGCTCCCTAGTTGAAGCGCTGATTAAATCCCATGAAGACCAGCTACGGACATTTCGACGATCCAGCCCGGGAGTACGTGATCACCGATCCGCTGACTCCCTCGCCATGGATCAACTACCTCGGCAACACGCGCCTGACAGCTTTCGTCAGCCAGCAGGCGGGCGGACTGGTCTTTTACAAGGAGCCCCATGCGCGCCGCATCTCCCGCTACCACTACATGCCGGCGGCGCAGGATCAGCCCGGATTCTACCTCTACGTGAAGGACCACGCGACCGGCGCTCTCTGGAATCCCCACTTCGGACCGACCTCGACACCGCTTGATTCCTACGAGTGCCGCCACGGACTCGGATACACCATGTTCGTCTCATCCCGCGACGGCCTGGAGGTCTCCCTGAGGCTCTTCGTCCCGCCTGATGACGAGGTGATGCTCTGGGATGTCTCGGTGACCAACCGAGCCAAGGAGTCAAAAAAACTCACCCTCTCGAGCTACCTGGAATTCGGCCTCCTGGAGTCAGCCCGCGAGGCCTTCTGGTGCTATCTCAAGAACCAGATCGGCTTCACGTATGATGCTCTCGAGAACTGGATCAAATACGACTACCACGTCTTTCAGGCGCCCTACGCGCCCGCCATGTTTTTCTCCTGCACCCGTCAAGCGGACGGATTTGAAACCTCGCGTGCCTCCTTCTGCGGCCGGGGCGGATCGCTCGAGCGTCCCAAAGCATTGTTGGGTGACGGCTTCTCCGGATCGCAGATTCCCGCCGGTGGTCACGGCTGCGGGGTCATGGGGGTGGATCTGGAACTCGCTCCCGGTGCGACGGAACGCTTCGCCTACATGCTGGGCGTGGCTGATGACTGGGCACTCGCCTCCGTGCTCAGGAAGAAATACTCCCGCATGGAAGCCGTCGACAACGCCTTTGCATCGCTTCAAGGGGAGTGGAATCGCAAGACGTCGCTCTTTCAGGCGGAGACGGGCGACGCCCATGTCGACCGGTTCATCAATGTCTGGAACCCCCTCAACTGCCAGATCACCCTCGAGCGCACCCGCGACATCTCCACCGACCACACGGGTCTCGACGGCATGCGCTACCGCGACACCATGCAGGATGCGCTGGCGATGACCAGCATCGACCCTGAATTTGCGAAGGAGCGGATCCGATTGATTTTTGCCGCCCAGGGAAAGGATGGATCCGGTTGCTTCTCCTTCTATCCCTACGCCCCGAAGCAGCGCATCAACGAAGAGCCGCGCCGCTCTGACAACACCGTCTGGCCGATCATGACCGTGACCAACCTGATCAACGAAACGGGTGACCTCTCCTTCCTTGGGGAAGTGATCCCCTTCCGCGACGGCGGGGAGGCCAGCGTTTACGACCACATCCTGCTTGGACTGCAATACATCCATGCGCGCCGCGGCCCGCACGGACTTCCCCTGCTGGCGCATGCCGATTGGAATGACGGCCTTGCCGTCTTCCATGATGAGAATGCCGAGAGCGTCATGCTCGGGATGCAACTCGTCCACGCGGCCAATCTCCTGCGTGATGTCGCCATCCGCCTTGGGCGGAGGGAGGATGCTGACTGGTGCGATGCCGTGAGCGCGGAGCTGACCGAAAAGCTCAACGCGGAGCCGGTTTGGGACGGCGAGTGGTATTGCCGCCTCCTGCTCTCCAACGGGATGAAAATCGGAAGCAAGAGCCGCCCTCAGGGAAAGATCTATCTGGAGCCCCAGGTCTGGTCCGTGATCTCCGGAGTCGGTAGCGACGGCCGTGGAGGGATGGCCATGGATGCCGCCAACAGGCTTCTGAATACTCGGCGCGGGCTGATGATCCACACCCCGCCCTACACAGGCATCCCGAATCCCGAGGATCCGCTTACTAGCAATGTTCCCGGCACTGGGGAAAACGGCAGCATCTTCTGTCATGCCATGACATGGGCCATCATCGCCGAGTGCATGCTGGGGAATGGTGACCGCGCCTTCGAGTACTACCGCAAGCTCCTTCCCTCCATCGCCGCGGAGGAAGAGGGCTTCGAGCACTGGGGCAGGGAACCGTATGTCTTCACCTCCTCGGTCATCGGGCCGGCACAGGAGAGTGATTTCGGAAAGGCTGGCATCAGCTGGCTGACCGGGACGGCAAGCTGGGCCTACATCGCCGCCACCCAGCACCTGCTCGGCATCCAGCCAACGTTCGAGGGATTGGAAGTCAAGCCATGCCTTCCTTCGCATTGGACCGGGGTGAAGGTGAGCCGCCGCTTCCGCGGCAAGACCTACCGCATCGAAATCAATAACGCCACGGGAGAGGTTAGCATCGATTGATCCGCGCCGGTGGCTTCCGTGAGACGGTTTGATCCTCCTAATCACCATGGATGACACTTTGCACCTGAATTCGAAAACCGCTCATACCCGTTTGATGCAGATTTCTAAACGAAAAGCCTCTTCCTCAAGTCAACCGGGTCAAACAAACGGTGGCGATGGAGGAAGCTTCGGTAACTGGATTCAAGATGATCAAGGCTTGCCTGCGTTTCGTTTTGATGCACGGCTGCCTGTCAGCACCCGGTTGCCCGACGGTTTTCCGGCAAGAGTGCCGGATGATCCGTGGTTTCTTGTGGGCAATGACGGGACAAAACTTTTCGTCCATGCCAGCGGTAGCGTTCAATGGTTGTCGGGAGTTCGAGAATGGGCGCGGCTCAACTGGAATGGGAAACGAAACGGCGCAGCCGGTAGTCTGAGAGCGTTTGAAGGATCGTCCAAGCGGAGCTTCATAGGGGGAAGTCCCTCAGCCTCCTCGGTCGAACGTCTTTTCGGCTGCGGGTTTGCCCGGTGGCGCTATCGCACTGCCAAAGGTCTTGTGCTCGAGCACCGGATCGAGTGTCCGCCCTCGGTGGAGAAAGTCCCGAGACCGAACCAATGGATCGAGACGATTTCCCTGCGAAACGAGAGTTCGGCACCGATGGAATGCTCGATTGTCCGGGAGTTGGGTATGCGTTACGGCCCCATCACCCTGCAGCATGTTCCAGCAGCCAAGCACCCCGTTGTATACAAGCCAGGGACTTCGCGATGCTCGAAGCGTTCAGTCGAAATTCCCTTCACTGCGATGCCCTCCAGTGGTGCCTATGAATCGTTGGATCCTGCCACTTCCTCGCCGATTGAATGGCATCCCCCGGCCATCCGTTGCGAAAGTTTCGGTCGCGAAATCCCCAGTTTGCAAACACGCCTCTCCGGCAATGCCTGCACGGTAGGGATCTCTGCCGGGGTTCGATTGGAGCCGGGCGAAACTCGCACCTTCTCATGGGTCTGGAGGGCTTTGCATGGAGGAGAGCGCCTTGCCGATGCACCCACCCTGGCCGCTGTCTCCGGATGGCGGCGGGCCTGGGCCCGCGCCGTTCCCGATTTTCCGAACGAAAGCGACGCCCCGCTGCGTCGTGAGATGCGCTGGCATTCCGCCATGCTGCTGTCGCTGGCCACGTGGAGTTCCGTTTACGGGGTGCGATTCATACCGCAGGGCCCCTCCTATGAGTATGACTTTGGCATCACCTGCTCCGCGCGGGATCACCTTCAGCATGCCCTGCCTCTCTGCCAACTCATGCCATGGCTCGCCAGCGATACCCTCCGGCATGCTTGCAGGAAAATGACCCCCAACGGTGAAATCCGGCTGATGGAGAACGGCCCGGGGTCAACGACAACGGCTTTTTTTGCGACCAGCGACCAGCAGTTGTACTTTTTCGGATTGCTCGCCGAATATCTGGATACCAGCGGGGATGCCTCCTTTCTGGGAACAAAGCTCGCCCCTTGGCCCCCCGATGGGCATTGCCGACCCGTGACCGTTTTGGAGCATGCCGAACGCGCCTTCCGTTTTCTACGGGACGAGGTCGGGCGCGGCAGCCACGGCCTGGTCCGGTTGATGAATTCCGACTGGAACGACGGGATCTACTGCGCCTCCACCACTGTTCCCTATGCCGACATGTTTCTGCAGTCGGAGAGCCATCTCAATACAGCCCAGGCCTGCGTGGTTTTGGAGCAACTTGGGATCGCGCTGAAGAGATCGGCCCGGTTGCTTTCCAAGTCGATTGCCCCGCGTGCTCTGATTCTTTCCAAAATGCTCCGATGCTACCGTGCGGAATTGCATGCGGCCCTCATGAAAGAATGGAAGGGACGCTCTTTCTTAGCCCGGGCGCATACTCCTGCCGGGTGCCTTGGCGCCGACCAGATGTGGATGGAACCCCAGGTTTTTGCGCTGGGAATCAAAGATGCCCCCTTGGCTAAGCGGCGTCTCCTGCTCCGCGAAATGCAACGCCGCCTTTCCGAACCCTGGGGCATGCGCCAGCAGGAGACCCCCGTTGAAATTCCTCCCTTCAAGACGGGAGGGCGTGAGAACGGTGGAGTCTGGTTTGCTCTCATCGGTCCGGCGATCGTTCACGCGGCGGAGGTTGACCGGAAGGCCGCCGAGCGCTTGTTTCAATCCATGACTCTGGCGGCCCACGCCAGAAGATTTCCCGACTACTGGCCGGGGATCTGGACCGCCCCCGATAACTTCGACTCATCCCTGCTTCCCACCGTCGGCTTGCCAGATCAGCAAAGCATTTGGCCTGAATTTCCCGCCTTCTGTTCGCACGCCCACGCCTGGCCTCTGTTTGCCTACCTCAAATTGAGGAAAGCCCGCTCTCTCGAGTAGCCCTGAATCACGATTTTATCACACCCAATGAATAAGCCGACGAACTCCTTCCGGTTTGAGGAGAAGACGTATCCGTTCTGGAAAACGCTCTGGCGCTATTTCCGAAACTCGCACGGGCTCATTCTCGGCGCGCTCGGGCTGAACATGGTCTGCGGCATTGCCATTACGGCACAGAATGCCGTTCCCAAGTATCTCACCGACTCGGTGCTTCTGGCCGATCTTTCCCCCGCTACCAAGATCAAGGGGGCCATTCTGCTCATGGCGTTTTACCTGTTCGTCGCTCTCGTCGGCAGGATGATCTGCTGGCACCTCAGCTTGAGGCTCTTCACCCGTGCCTGCACGAGGGCGCTCGTTCACATCCGCATCGACTTCTTCGAGCATGTCAATTTTCTCTGCCTGCGGTTCCATGAACAGAAACCCTCGGGAGAATTGCTGAGCTACCTCTTCGGCAGTCCGCTGGGGGGAGTTCAACAGTTTCTGTTCCAGTTCATCCTGATCGTTCCCTTCGTGATGTTCACCCTGCTTTCGACGCTGGCGCTGGTTTTCTCCTGGAATCCCATCCTGGCTGGCATCCTCCTCATGGGGCTTTTGCTCAATGCCTGGGTCTCCCCCGGAGCCACGAAGCAAATCCGCGAACTCAACCAATCCTTCCAAAGGCTCGAAAGCTCCGTGTCCGGGCGCGCCTCCGAGCTGCTTCGCGGCCAGAAGGCGGTCAAGATCCTCGGGGCCGAGGAGAGCGTGGTCGAGCGTTTCCGGCAGGATGCGACCGACATCGGCAGCAAGTCCTACGAAGTCCAGGTGCGGAGCCACCTCCTGGGGTTGAAGTCCGAGACCATCCAAGTGGTCGTTTTCTCCGCCCTGGCCGTGGCCGGAACCATCCTTTTTGTGCAGGGGCGGGTGCAGTTGGGAGAGATCGTGGCCACCCTGGCATCCTACGCCAGCATTCAACCACTCATCGGTCAGCTTTTCCAATGCGCGCTTGCACAGGGCGTCGCCCATGCGGGCCTCAACCGGATCGAGTCGGTCCTGGCGCACGGGACTTCCACGCCCGAGGCGCCCGCCACGGAAGTTGAAATTCCGGAACGGCCTATCGTGGAGCTGAGGGATATTGTCTTCGCTTATCAGGGTAGCCCGGTCATTCACAGCATCTCGCTGAAGGTACCCTACGGACAGAAGGTCGCTTTTGTCGGCCACTCGGGGTGCGGGAAAAGCACGATCGTCTCGCTGATGCTACGCCTCTACGACCCGGGAAAGGGGGAGATCCTGCTCGGGGGCATCGACCTGCGCGATGTGTCGTTGCAGACCGTGAGGAGGCAGTTCGGAGTCGTCCCGCAGGAGACCTTCCTCTTCCACGCAAGCGTGAGGGAAAACATCCTCCTCGCGAATCCGGACGCCACCGATGAGGAAATCGTGGCGGCACTGGAACGGGCGAACGCCTGGGAGTTTGTCCGGGAATTACCCGACACAATCCACACCATCCTGGGCGAGGGGGGGGCGACGCTCTCGGGCGGTCAGCGCCAGCGGATTGGCATCGCCCGCGCCCTGGCGCAGCAGCCCGCGATTTTCATCTTCGACGAGGCGACATCGGCCTTGGATACGGCGTCGGAGAGCCTGATCACCGAGACTCTCACCCATGCGATGAAGGACAATACCGCTTTCGTCATTGCCCACCGGCTCTCGACCGTCCGTTTCTGCGACCGTGTGGTGGTATTCGACCATGGCACGATCGTTCAGGACGGGACCTACTCCGAACTCGTGTCGAAGCCTGGTCCCTTCCGCGACCTGCTCGATGCCCAGAACGGGGAAGTCATTTCATGAACCCAAAATCTGCATTAGGAACCCGAAGGTCCGGAAAAGGGGAGTTAAAATGGTTAGACACGTTAAAAGGTTACAAGGTGGAATCGGAAACCCCTGAACCTGAATTCGAGAAGGCGCCATCAAGAAGTTTGATGATCATGGCGCGGATCGGAGAGTGGTATGATTGCCTGCTGTCAGCACGTTGTAACGTTTCAACCCTTCAACGGTTTTAACCATCCGACGACTCACCATCCGGCTGAACCATCCAGATCTGTTGGCGTCCTTCCAATGCAAAATCCGAGATGAACTTTAAATACCACGAATTTTCCGAGCGCCCGCTCTCGGACTCCTGCTGGAGCGTCCAGACGGGGCCGGACGGCAGGGTCTACATCGCCAGTTGCACCGAGCACACGGGGGGCGAGACGGCCACCGTCCTCCGGTTGGACGAAACTACCGAAACGCTCGAATACCTGTTCGACCTGGACGAGGTGACCGGAGACCTGCGCGATAGCGGTCGGGCCACGCAGTGCAAGATCCACTACAGCTTCGTCCCCGACCGTGAGAAGGGCCTGCTCCATGCCGCCACCCACCTGAGTGGGCCGCCGAAGGGAGAGAAACACTACAACCCCTGGGCCTCGTGGAACGATCCGGTGCGCGCCTTCCGGGGCGCCTACCTCATCAGCTACGACACCTCCGCCAATGTTGTCACGGAGTCACGGCTCATGATTCCCAAGGAGGGTTGCCGTTGTCTCGCCCTTGATGAGCACCGCCGCGTCCTCTACGCCGTCACTTACCCTCGCGACCACTTCGTCTCCTACGACCTCGCTACCGGCCGTCTCACCGACCACGGCCGCATCGGTTCGGTCAATACCCAGTGCATTTTTCTGGATGCCATCGGACGGGCTTATCTGTTCGACGACTCGGGGCGGATGCTGCGGTTTGATCCCGAGCGCCAGCGCCTTGAGGAGCTCCCTCATTGTTACCCCCACGAGGTCTACCAATCCGCATGGCATGGCGTGCTCTATGACGCCGTGGCCGATCCGCGAAGCGGTGCCATCTACATGCTTCCGTGGAAAGCCCACGCCCATCTGGTCCGCTTCTGGCCGATGGAGGGGCCTCTGGGAAGGTTGGAGGACCTCGGCCCGATCACCCAGGATCGGGACCCGAGGGAGGTCATGTCGGTCAACCTCGACCATGTCGGCGGCCTCGTCTGGGGCGCCGACGACAGGCTTTATCTGGTGAAGGCCGAGTGGAGCGGAAAAAGCACAGGCTGCTCCGGGAAGACCACCTCCTCGATGCTCATGCGTCTTGATCCCGAAAAGAATACCTGGGAACGACTCGGTGCGCTCTTCGGTGGGAATGGGGCCAACCACTACGTATCACGGGGCGCACTCAGCGCGCGCGGGAACATGGTCTTTGGGAAAATCATGGCCAAGCCCGCCGGCGCCTACTGCGTCACTCTGCCCGACCACCCGCGTGACCTGCGTCCCGACCAGTATCTACGATTATGGGGATAGAATACGCACCTCCCGTCAATGGGGACTTCGTCACCAAGGGGACCTTCCTCGCCATGCCGCCCTGCTTTCCCGGCGTCTCCCTGCCACCGCCGGCCGACGAGACCAGACTCCGGAGTCTTTTCCAGTCGGTCTCCGGCAGGGACGTCTTTGCCGCCACCCGCGGGCCGGTGCCCCATCTCCTGCAGTTCCGGCCCAAAGGAACCTATGGTTACGCGCTGGATCTAGGCGCGCCGGAGGGAACCACCGAGATCACGGCGCTGCTTTCCCGCGCCTCGACCTGCCGAGAGATCCTTTATCTTGCCTGCGCGGGCCATGGGGGAGCCACGATTCATCGTTGTCTGGCGGCCATCATGGGGCATGGCATCCAAGAATGGCACGTGGATCGGGCCCCGTATGAAAAGATGCTGGATCTTCCGGTTGAAGTGATCGAGGGAATGGTCGGGTCGGGCGAGCGCATCTTCGCGTGGGGCGGGGGAACTGGATTTTTCCTGACAACGCGGGAAAATGGGCTTGTGCTGGAAAAATCCCTCCCGCTTCCCGGCATCCTTGCAGCCATGGAAGCGGACGGTGTCACCCGCCTGCTGAGCAACGAATGGAAAGCCTTTCCGCTCCTCTGGGATAGCCTTGACCTTGGATCGCCGGAGAAACTCCCGCTCCATGAGCCCTCCCCTCAGGCATTGCGCCTCTTCCCCGGAGGGTTCGTTTATGCCGACAGCGAGGGGAGGATCTTCGAGTGGCGGGCTGGTGCCCTGCGGGAGCGGGGTCGGATCCCGCTGCTGCCGGTTCACGCGCTCTGCCGCCTGCCCGACGGCAGGATCTTCGGCTCCGCGGGCCCGGAGATCGCCCACTGGTATCTGATCGGCGCGGAAGAGGAGAGGGGATGGGCCCGCGACCTCGGAGTTCCCGTCTCCACCCTCACCGCACGACGGTACGGCCTGCAGTTCTCGGATTTGTTGTTAGGAAACGACGGCGAGATCCTTGCCGCCGAGGATGATCGCAACGGGCACCTCTGGATTTACTTTCCTCCCCTAAACTACAAATGATGCTGACGATTCCTAAGTCCCACGATTCCAAATTCAATGTAAAACACGCCGGCGCCACCGGCGATGGCAAGACCGACGACACAGCCGTCTTCCAGAAGCTTCTTGATCTCGCCGCGGAGAGCCAGGCGACCGTCGAGGTTCCGCCGGGAACCTATTGCGTCGGCAGATTAAAGATGAACTCCCACACCGGCATCACCGGCTCGCCCGCCTACGCATGGAAGGGCAACGGAGGATCCACGCTCAAGCTGATCGACCCTGCCGCCTCCTGCCTGCTCGATCTCACGCTCGCCATCGGCGCCCGCGTCAACGGCCTCTGCCTCGACGGGCAGCATCTCGGTGACGGCGTGCACGGCATCCTGGTGGACAAGCCGGACTACGGCACCACCGAGGACAGTCCCCTCATCGAGGGGTGCAAGGTTTCGCGCTTCAGCGGCGACGGAGTGCGCCTGAGCCGGATCTGGTGCTTCCGGGTGCGGGGCAACATGTTTTCAGAGAACAAGGGCCATGGCCTCTCCGTGCGCGGTTGGGACGCATTCGTCCTCGACAACTGGCTCTCGCTCAACGGCGGTGCCGGCTACGCGAGCATCGGCGAGAACAACGCCGTCACCATCACCGGCAACCGGATCGAGTGGAACCAACTCGGCGGCCTTCGCATCCTCAACGGCTCCCACTACAACATCACCGGAAACTACATCGACCGCTGCGGCCCGGGGATCCTCTTTGCCGCCACGCCCGATAATCCGGTCGTGACCAACCGCATCGTCGGTCGCGTCGGCTACACGAGCATCACCGGCAACATGATCTACCGCAGCGGTCGTCCCATCTGGAACCGCCCGGGCGAGGATTGCAGCGCCCACATCGTGCTCGTCGGCGCCCGAGGCGTGACGGTCACCGCCAACACCATGGTCGCCGGACTCGATGACGAGAACAACGAGGGGAGCACCGGCTTCAGCAAAGAAGAGAACTGGTCGCCCAATTACGGCGTCGTGGTGCAGGGCCTGCGCAATGTGGTGATCAAGGACAACGTCATGGATTCCGGTGCGCTTAAGGAACTCATCCTCGACCGAGGCGGTCACGGCCCGGGGGTGCTGATCAAGGACAACCCGGGCGAACTCTTTCAAAAATAAACACCATGACCCCAAGCAACAGCACCATCCTCTTCCAATGCGACTGGGGAGACTCCATTACCGATTGCGGCTGAAACCTCGATGCCACAGGCACCCCGAACGATCTCCGCAGGGATACGCCATGATGGGGGGGGTATGGCTTGACTGGTTGCCAGCTTAGAGGCTTGGTTGCTCTGCTTATGAACAATCGGAAACTCATGCTTGGCGCATTGGGCGCTCTCGTTGGGGCCGCGATTTGGGGGCTCTGCGCGCTCTGGTCGCATTTCGGCCCGAGCCGGGTTCCGGCAAATTGGAGTTTCTTAACCGCGCAACCGAAAATCTATCGGACGGGATACGATAAGGTCGCCAACTCTCAGACTCCGAGAAGCTTGGTGATCCGGTCGCTGAACTCGTCGGCGGAGGGATTCGCCAGTCTCGGCCAGAAGTGTGACGCGACCCCCTACCGGGGCCAGCGTGTCCGGATCAGCGTCTGGATCATGACCGATGGCGTCAGTGGCGCTGCTTATTTCTTTTTCGTTGTGAACGATCAGGAGGGAGCCCGGCTCGCGCAGGGTGGGGATGGGGTGGGCGGCTCGCGGTATTGGCGTCAGTATGCGGCGGTGGTCGATGTTCCGGAGGAAGCTGCCACTCTTTTTTACGGCATGACGCTCAACGGTGCCGGAAAGGCTTGGTTCAACGATCTGCAGATCGATGTGGTGCCGAATACCGTGAAGCTCGATCAGTGGCAGTTGCCCGATCTTTCGACGATGCCGAGGCTCAAGCCGGGGTCTCTGCTTGCTGCTGACCCGGAAGAGGCCTTGAAATCCCTCGTCTCGCCGAAAAATGCCGACGTCTCGCTGGAGGAATCCGGTGCGGAAGGCCGGGTCCTCAAATTCGACTTGATGGGAGGGAAGCCTGGTCGCTTCAGTTCCACGACAGTTGCCGAGGATTACGCAGGCAAAAAACTCCGTCTCAGGGCGCGGCTCAAGACGGCCGATCTTCAGGGGGGTAGAGTCACGATCTATTTCAACTCCCAAAGCCAGAGCAACAACGATTTTCTTGCCGCATGGTCCAAGCCGATTTCGGGAACCACGGACTGGAAGGATTATGACTGCGTGATCCCAATCAGCGGCCAGAAGGCGATGGTAACGGCAGGGATCTCCGCGCAGGGGAAAAGCGGTTCAGTTTTCCTGAAAAGCCTCGAATTATCGCTTGCCGATGAGAGCCCTTCGGGTGGTGATGGTTTTAAGGTGATGCAGAGGACATGGCCTGAAACGCCCGTCCTGGCAACCCCGATGAATCTGGATTTTTCAAAATGAACAAGAACCGCGCCTTTACTCTCATTGAGCTGCTGGTGGTCATCTCGATCATCGCCGTTCTGGCCGCACTGATCTTCCCGGCTTACCAGTCTATGCTGGCCAGAGCGGATGCCGCCAAATGCATGTCAAACCTGAAGCAGATCGGGGTGGGGCTGTTTGCTTTTGCCTCCGAGAATGACGGGGCATTTCCGATCGCTGGAATGGTTATCGAGAGAGGTGCGGTCGATTCTAACACCAAAAAGCCCGCATGGACCGAACAGCTTGCCCCTTATGTGGGCAACAACTGGGCAATCTTCCAGTGCAAATCGGCGGCCAAAGCTGCGGCCTGCAACAAGGAGACGAGTTACTTTCTTGGCACCCGGGCAGCCTACCTGGACGCGGGAACCTCGGCAGCTGTGCGACAGCCAAAAATCACCAGTCCTTCGCGTCTGATTCTCGCGGGAGACAATCTCTATTCCGGGTTTAGTGTGACGGATGCCGACAAGGACGATTACAGCGTGAATTGCCCCTTTGCCGGCACGCCGTGCCACTCAGGCAAGAGTAATATCCTCTTTGCCGATGGGAGTGTGCGTGCCTACAGCAGGTTCACTGCCTCGGAGATGCAGTGTTCCTACGACGATCCGAACGCCGTGTATTAAGGTTGCAGCATGAGCACCATCGAACAATCCCCTTTCACCTGGCACTACGGCCAACCCTGGCTTCCCCAATCCGAACCCGAACCTGCCTTTGCCCCCGGTCACGTCACGTTCGGTCTTTCGGGCAACGAACTCGTCATCCGCGCGGTGTTGACCGACGTGCATCCCATGCAGGATGTCTTTGCACTCAACTTCCCGGCCTTCATGCAGTGCGACGCCTTCGAGATCTTCCTCGGCCCATCCGACGAGAAGGCCTACTACGAGCTGCATGTGACCCCCTCCAACAGCATCCTCCAGCTTTACTTCGATGGGACGGATGCGAAGAAAACCCTCGAGGAACGCGCGGTCGCCAAACCGCTATTCACAAGCCGGACCGAGCTCACTCCGGAGGGTTGGAGCGTCGAGGCGCGGATTCCGCTCCAGGGCCTCTTCCCCGGGGACCATCCTGAGTGGCTGCTCTCCTTCGGCCGCTACGACTACACGCCGGGTGCTTCCACGCCCGTGATCTCAACCACCTCGCCGCACGCCGCCTGCGGCTTCCATCGCAAGCACGAATGGCCACGGGTGAGGCTGGCCGACCTGCCGCCAAGTACCGAATTCCAAACATCCGAAACGGATTAGGCCGACTTCCACCCCCCAACGGGTTCATCCCGTTGGAGCGCAAATTCTGATCGGGAGGACCTTATACCATCTCCACTCTTATTACGGTAGAATCAGCTGGTTCTTTCGGCGATGGGCGTTGTTGTCATCCCTTGGGTTATCTTCAGATAGCCCTCGGTCTTCCGCCTAGCTGTGGAGGCTCAATAGGTTGTTTACTGGGAGATTGAGACGTTGGATGGGAGT